>ULQK01085848.1_pt1 | contig 12761 bp, 5 predicted proteins | sample 1954371 | NCBI WGS metagenome assembly ULQK01 (sample SAMEA4835652, study PRJEB28245) | human gut metagenome | biome: gut microbiome; material: fecal sample | place: Denmark | collected 2008 | reverse complement strand
TCCATTGAATCCGCATCCGTGGAAGGCCTCGGAAGGGATGGTGGTAATATTTTGTGGGATAGTCAGTGATCCTGTGAGTCCTGAGCATCCTTGGAAAGCGCAGTTCGCTATTCTCTTAAGATGTGAGGGCAACTTTAGTTCGCCATAGAATCCTGAACAACCTGCAAAGCAATATCCTCTGATAAGTTCCAGGTTGTCTGGTAACCTAAGATTTCCTGTGAGATTATTACAACCTTGGAAAACTCCTCCGTAGTAATCTGTTCCTTCGTCTTGCATGTCATCCTCGCCTCGATTCCCTAATTTCTTGAGAGTAGAAGGAAGGGTCAAGGTGCCATTGAGACCAGTACATCCTTTGAAAGCTCCACGACGTATCTCTGTTACTCCTTCCGGAATGACCAAAGACCCCGTGAGGTATTTGCAACCATAAAAGGCATTTGAGCCTATAGACTTGAGGTGGTCTGGCAGTATAAGCCTGTTGAGGCTGTTGCTTCCTCCTGTGGTTTGGATGAAGTAAAAGGCACTGTTAGGGATTTGATCGTCCAGATTTTCTTCGTATTCTTCATTTCTTCCATAAGCCTTGATGCGAACTTCCTTTAGGTTTAAGGCAGAAAGGCGAGGCATGGAATCACGCATGAAGTAGAAGTCTTTGGAGTTGATTTCTCCCGTAATCTTGAGGTTTCTTACTTGGGTATAGTCCTTATGTGCTGCGATGATGGCATCTTTCAATCCTCCAGGAGTAGAGTTGATGATAATGTATTCTTTGGCAGTGGCATTATGACTCACGAGGTCGCTCTCCCAAGGGGTGATGCTCTCGCTGATCAATGTCAACTTGTAATCTCCGCTTGTAGATAGTTTATCCACCTTGATGCCGAAGTTCATCATCTTTCCTGCTTGGTAAGTGAAGTCGCCGGATTTAGAAAACTTGTATGGCTCTCCTCCTATGGTGATACTGAAGAGGGTAGTGCCTGCAGGTATAGTCTGTGGAATGACGATAGTGCGCCATTCATTGTTATGTCTGGAAGGAATGGTGGCTGTGTTCTCCACGCTGCCTGCTACTTTTACTTCTCCTGTGGAAAGGTTGATGCTTGCTTTACGAGCTACATTGGCAGTCAGAACCGTCTTCTCGGTGTTTGCCCACTCCTCGTCGGTGAAACCGGAACCTTTCACCAAGGTCACCTTGGCATTCGACATGCGGTGGGTCAAAGGCAAGCGAATCGTGTTGGCGGTAGGAGTGACATCAGCAACTTTCCCCCAGAGGAAGTCACTACTTTCATAGCCTCCCATTTCACCATCTTTCGATTCTTTGCTTTGGTCTTTCTGTACCTCGAATGAGCAGTCTTCTATGCTCTCGGGATTGGCAATGGGATAGTATCCGTAGATATCTACGTGGGTATGCTTGTCTTTCCAGTAGATGTCGTAGGCAGAATTCCACTTGTTCTGTGATGCGTCGAAGGTGTGTTGTACATTGTCGGCACGGTTGCCGCTCACTTTCAATGTGCCAGGGTAGTCACCCTCATAATCTACGATATAGACACCCATCTTGTCGCCATCACAGAACCCATTGTCGTTTACTCGGGTAACGGCAAGTTGCTCAATATCTCCTGACAGCAAGATGCGATTGCTGTCTGCCTGTTTTTCATCATCGAAAAGGTGGTCGCTGCATCCTGTCAGTATCACGATTCCGACGAGTAATATCTATAATAAGGTGTATTTCGATAATTTCATTGATATGTCCTTTTTAGTTGGCAGTTCCGCCGTAGTCTATACCGTCATCTTCCCATTGAGAGATGTTGACATTGATTCCACTGCTCGTTTTGCTGAGTGTGACGGTGAAATTATATTTTTTCCCCTTCTCGAAAGCGTGGAATTTGGAATTTCTTGCAAGGTAATAGTTGCTGCCATCTACGTTGATGGTAATGAAATTCCCTTCTTTTACGTCTTGAGGTACGATGATGGCCTTGTAGATACAATCTTCCTTTAATGGAATGATGTCTGTATCATTTCCTGTTGCGGTGACCTCCCCGGTGGAGAGGTTGACCAAGGCAGTACTCTTGAGTCCATTGATTCTGACATTCACAAGGGATGATGCAAGCGATGCGTCGGTAAAGCCATTGCCAGCTTTCAGCGTGACGATGGCTTGGCTCATCATGTGATTGGCTTCTATCTTCACAGCTTGATTTGTAGGAGCGACATCTAATGTCTTGCCAATCAGCATGTCGCTGCTCTTATAATCGGCAAGGTCGCTTTGGTCGGCCTTCACTTGTACCGGCACGGCAGTCACATTGTTTATGTATTTCTGGTAAGGGTAATACAGATAGAAGTCGGCATGGGTAGTCTCGTCTTTCCAATAGATAGATGAGGCTGCTTTCCAAGTTCCATCGTAGGTGAACTGCATGTTGTCTATATAATTGCCGAGGGTTTTCAAACTGTTGGCAGTACCGTTTGCCTCTCGATTGACAACAAACAATCCAATTTGATCACCTACCTCAAAAGCTTCGTCCGTTGCGCGAGTCGCAACAGACGTATTGATACTGATGGGCAGTTTCTCCTTAGTTGTAGGAGAAGGCTGTACAGGGTCAGTCCCGTTTCCGCCATCGGTAGAGCATGCTGCTAATGTAAGTAGGGTGCAAATGCATAGAGATATGTATTTGAAGTTTACCATTTACTTTTATGATTTATAGTTATGTGTATTATGCTTATGCAGTTAGATTTCTGCAAAGGTAATGCAAACGAGCGCAATGAAAACTTGTTTTCAGATTGCCGAGTGCCGCTTTTCCTTCTGCAAAGGTAGAAAGAATCTTGGAATTATGCAAGTTCACTTTGGTTCATTTGTGTGTTTTCCTTATTTTTTGTGTTATAATTCTGCTTTATGCAGTTGAAAAACTGCAATCAAAAGGGGAAGAAACTGTATGGAAGGGTTTCTGCATCCTTACAAGAGAGTTAACACATCCTTATGAAAGTGTTAGTATATCCTTATGCATTCTTCGTTCAACGCCTTTGAATGTCCGTTCAACGGCTTTGAATGTCCGTTCAGAGCCTTTGAACGGCGGTTCAACGTCTTTGAACGGAGAAATGATAAGGATGCGGAAACAAATTCATTGTGCGCGAATAATTTGCGCTTATGGTATGAAAGATAAGTTCAGTAAATGACATTTACCTCTTTCTGCATCCCTATAAAAAGAAGTTCTTGCATATAGATGAAAGTTATGTTCAATTGTTCAGAGCATATGCTCAAATACTTTTGAACATAACTTTCGTATGGATGCAAAGACAATTTCGTTTCGACTTTATTCAAATAGACTATCCATAGTAACTTCTTTTTGTACAATGCCACTATGCTTGCCATAAGCAATACCATAGGTGGTAATCATTGTTAGGTGAATGGTTTGCTTGGGAGAAAGAGTGGCTTTGAGTGCTTCTATGCGATGGCGCAAGCGTATTTCCTCTTCCTTGCTGATGGTGTAAGGGGAACTGGCAAATTTCATTTCACATAAGTTCACCACATTGTCGTTTCTGATAATCAAGAGGTCTATTTGAGTGCCATCTTGATTTTCATCTCCTCTTACATTCCAAGCTGAGAGTGATGATTTTACCCCACCGATTTCCAAGGCTCGTTTGATTTGCTGGATGTGTTGCCAGCAAACTTCCTCGAAAGCAACACCATGCCATGCCTTCAAGATGTCGGAAGTCATATTATCGCTGATGAATCCTGCATCCTTGCTGTTTTCTTCTACATATTTTAGCCAGAATAGACAGAAGTTGTCTATCAGTTTGTAACAGATTGTACTTTTCGGCATACCATATGGGGAATAACATGTAATGAAATCGCTTTCAACCAAAGCTGCTAAAGTCTTGCTCAAACCACCACCCAAAGGCAATCCTGTAGCTTTGCTGATTTCTTCTCGGGTAAACCCACTGTGCCGAGTTGCCAGTAAGCGTACAACCTTTTTGCTGTCTTCTGGATTATTGAAGATAGCTGCAAATAATCGGTTGAACTCATCCTTTAGTCTCGGTTTGTTACCAAAGAGAATCTTGTCGGTATTCTGTTCAAAACTCAATCCTTTTTGGAAGTAGCTAAGATAATAAGGTATTCCACCGAAAACCATGTAACTTTGCAATATGTCATACTGACTCATCTGTATATTGGCATGTTCAAAGTACATGGCACATTCTTTCAATGTGAAAGGGGACAGTTTGATTTCTGCAGTTAAGCGTCCATATAGCCCACCCTTGTTTTTAGAGAGATTGCTTAGAATCCAAGAGGTTGCGCTACCGCAAACGATTAACATAATATTGTCCCTGCCACTACACCAGCCATTCCAAAAGTTCTCAAAGGCTGGAAGAAAACCAGAGCGTGGGGTATCCATCCAAGGTAACTCGTCTATGAATACAACTTGCCGCTCACCATTGTCAAGATTCTGCAAGAGTTGTTCGAGTAGGAAAAATGCCTCCATCCATGTTTTGGGTGCTTTGTATCCTTCTAAACCTTGGTTGAGCAAGGCGTAATAGAAGCTTTCCAATTGAGTCTTCATGCGACTTTTTTCATTGTCTTGGTCAACAGGCGACACACCTGTATGCTGAAAGGTAATGCGTCCTTTCAGTGCTTGTTTGATAAGAAATGTCTTGCCAACACGTCGGCGTCCATATATGGCAACGAACTCGGGACGGTCGCTATGGTACAACTTTTCAAGCTCTGCGATTTCTTCTTTTCTTCCTACAATCATACTATATCTTTTGTTTAAAGTTGCCGCAAAGATACAAAAAAGAATCGTTTCGGCGAAATATACTATAGCTTATTCTGCCGATTTTATGTATTTTTTATAGAAATAGGCAAGATATGGTGATGTGACGTGTTCCCATAAACTACTTTTTTGCCTTGTGAACCATTATGGACTTGATAGTTTCAAATAATCTCCTTACCTTTGCCTTCACAACGTAAACTTATATGAAAGTATATGAATATTATAGGTAATATAACTTCGGGCATTATTGCAGCGGTAGTAAGCGCAATAGTAAGCTATTGGATTTTTAAACGGCAGCAATTCAATGATACAATAACCAAGGAGCGTCTCAACTTTATCAAGGATTGGAGAGAGTGTGCTGCTTGTTTTTGTGGTTTATTGGCATTGAAAAATGAATCTTTTAAGGTTGACGAATTTGAAGGGCACAAATTGGAGTACTATTATTACAAACTACTTTTGATGTGCAACTCCACCAATCCTGAATCTTATGTGGATATTGAAGTTGTAAAACAGTTAAACCTGCTTTATCAAGCCAAAGGTAAGGTTAGTAACGAACAATTTGAAAAGTTTGTTGCTCTAATGCAAGCAAATTTAGCTATAGAATGGAAAGGTACCAATCTTGAAAGTCGGAAAGGACAACTTTCGGAAAAAGAGAAAGAAAAATTGAGGTTAGATAGTTTTGAATGTTATAAAAAGTGGGAAAATGGAAAATAAAACTAAAAATAAGGTGAGCGAATCTGTGCGATTTTTGCAGATAAGTTTGGTATGTTATTGGCTATCAGTAGTGTTGTTAGTAGTCGATATACGTATTATGCTATTGTATGAGCATAAGACAGATGATAGCTGGTTGCGAGATTTATTTGTGCCAATAATTGTTCCAATTTTAGCTCTTGCAGCTTTTTTTGTTGGCGTATATTATTCTATTAGAGACAAGCAAACTCTAAAAAAAGAAAGAATTGAACAATTAAAGGAATTGAGTAAAAATAATTAAAACAAAATACAATGGAAAAAGATTTCTTTAAAAGAGTGTGTTGTTTGGCTCTTTTATGGCTTTCAACACTATGTTTGAGCGTAGTTCATGCAAGCACGCTTATTGATGGGTTGTACTATGACTTGGATACGTCCAATCGTACGGCAACGGTGACTTATGAAACGACAGGGATTAATAACTATGCTTCGCTTCCTGCTGATGTTGTTATTCCTGAGAGTGTGACTTATAAGGGAATAACTTATTCTGTGACGGAGATTGGTAATGAGGCTTTCGCTAATTGTAAAATGTTGGAATCGATTAGTGTTCCAAGTACTGTTGTGCAAATAGGAAAAGAAAGCTGTTCGGCATTCCGTGGCTGCACTTCACTTAAAAGAATTAGGTTTGAGGATGGGACACAGAAACTTGTTTTAGGTGCATACTACGATACAGACTATAAATCAAATTATGGTCGTGGCTTGTTTTTGTCTTGTCCTTTGGAAGAAGTCTATATAGGTCGTAATATTTCTTATCAAAATAAGTATTATACATTTGAAGAATATCCTCAATACTATGGCTATTCTGCATTTTATAACCAACCTAAGTTGGCAAAGGTAACCATATCTTCTACGGTGACAGAAATTCCAATTTGTTTGTTTAAAGGATGTAGTGTGCTCAGTAATGTTTTTATTCATGGCCGATTGACTAAGATTCCTGCATATTCTTTTGATGGTTGTAACCTTTCTACGCTTAACTTATCTAATTCAATAGAGGAAATTGGAGATTATGCTTTTCAAAATAATACAGCATTGACAAATGTATCGTTAGATGGTAATATTAAGACTATTGGAAGATTTGCTTTTTATAAAACTTCAGTTTCTTCTATCAATATACCAAATAATGTAACTATAATAGGAGAGTCTTGTTTTGCTGAGAACACAAAGTTGGAAAAGGTTACAATCGGTACTGGTTGTAAAGAACTTCCAACGAATATATTTAGTGGGTGTTCTGCTTTGGCATCTGTGGTTTTAAATGATGGACTTGAGACAATTTCAGATGCAGCTTTTGCAAATTGTAAATCTTTGGAGTCAATTAATATCCCTGGTACTGTTGGGACGGTAGGGACAACTCAGACATCAGGTAGTGATAAATTACCTTTTTATAATTGTGCATCTCTGAAAAGCGTAAAGTTTGAAGATGGAACACTGCCTTTGACGTTGGGAGTATGGTATCGTGATGGTTATGATGAACTTCAAGGATGTGGATTATTTGATTCATGTCCTTTAGAGGAAGTTTATATAGGACGTAATATTTCATATAAGAAGGTTGGTTATGCTTTTGGTTATGAGAGAGATTTTAGTGAAAGTCCTATAAGATATGGCTATTCTGCGTTCTATAACCAGCCTAAGTTAGCAAAGGTAACTATTTCTTCAACAGTAACAGAAATACCAGCTTATTTATTCTATAAGAATGCGTCTTTAACTTTGACTTCTCTTCCTAAGGTTAAGAAGATAGGAGCATCTGCTTTTCAGGATTGTTCTAAGTTGACGACCTTGAATCTTGGTCAAGATTTACAAGTAGTAGGTAATGATGCTTTCAATGGCTGTTCAAATGTTACCAAATTGACATTCCCAGATGCAACAACGACGATTGGGGCACGAGCTTTTCAAAATTGTTCCAGTGTAACGGAAGTAACAGTTGGTAAGGAATTAAAAACTATAGGTGCCAGTGCTTTTCTTAATTGCAAGTCTTTTACTGCCTTGCTCTTGCCTGATGTATTTACAACGATGGGGGAAAGTGCATTTGAAGATTGTATTAAACTAACGGTTGCAAAATTAGGAAAGTCTTTGACCGCTGTGCCTGCTCGCGCTTTCAAAAATTGTATTGCTCTTTCTGAGATGAGAGTGCCTGCTACAGCCAAGTCTATAGGTGATGAGGCTTTTTATAACGATTATACCCTTGCTGTGGTTTCTATGAAGGAAGGCTTGGAGACCATCGGTGAGAGAGTTTTTTATAATAATAGAGGCATCCTTGAGTTTTCTATTCCTGGTACAGTAACCTCTATCGGACAGAATAGTTTCTATGGCTGTACTAATACGAGTGTTATGTCTTTTGAAGATGGTGAAGGTGTACTGACGATTGATACGAAGAATACACGATGTGCAAAGATTGATGCTTTAACCAATAATGGTAGTTATCAAGACCGAAAAAATGATTACTTCTATGATTGTCCTATAGAATTGCTGTATCTTGGTAGAGATCTGAAGTATAATTATTCTGATGATTCATATATTTATGACTTAGTTGATGGTAAATGGAAAGAAGTGTATCGTGCTTCTGCTCCTTTCGTTAATAGTACTACTCTTGAAGAAGTACAGATAGGTCCTAAGGTCTCTTTTGTCTATAATCATCTTTGTGATAATTGTGACAAGTTGACTTCTATGTCATTTCCAGTTGGTATTCAAACAATTGGTGGATATGCTTTCAAGGGATGTGACAAATTGGCTTCTATAACTTTCGAGGAGAGTTCGGAACATCCTCTTTCTATTGAAACTGCTGCTTTTAAAGGTTGTGTGGCTTTAGAAGATATCACTTATCCGGGACAACTTTCGGTTTTGGGTAGTAGTGCATACCAAGGTTGTGAGAATTTGAAAAGTGTAATATTCAATAAAAACGAGCAGTATCAGCCTGCTTTATCAATAGGTGACTATACATTTGCCAAATGTCCTCTGATTACAGAATTGTCTTTCCCTGGCAGATTGACATCCATAGGTAGCTTTACTTTTGCATCTTGTATCAGTCTTTCGAATGTTTCATTTGAAGATTCTAACACAGCCGTAAAGTTAGGTTATGGTGCATCTTCATTAGAAAATAGTTTGAAATATGACGAAAAACTTCCTTTGTTTGGAAACAGCAATTTGACTTCTCTTTATATTGGAAGAAACACTGATTATGAAACGGTAGAAGCAAAAGGGTATTCACCATTTTATAATCAACAATTTTTGACTGATGTCAGGTTTTCACAAGCAGGGACTGTGACATATTGTAAGGATTACTTGCTTTATAAGGTGAATAATTGCGAATCGCTTATTTTGCCAGAAAGCTTGACTACTATTGGCAACTGGACTTTCCGCGGAATGAGCAAGTTGGGAAGAATAGTTATTCCTAATGCTGTTACTACGATTGGAGAATATACTTTTGCTGATAATTCTGCGCTTGAAAGTGCTAGGTTGTCAACTTCGTGTGCTTGGTTGCAACAAGGCTTGTTCTCTGAATGCGGAAAATTACAAGCTATAACGATTCCAACAGTAGTAACCAAGATGGACACACAGATGTTTACTAATTGTAAATCATTGATCACAGCAACTTTTGAGGATGGAACAGATATGATAGAAATGGGCTATGGGGCTTCTAATAAAGAATATGGACTTTTCCGTGATTGTCCAATCGAGAGCCTTTACTTAGGTCGTTGGTTGTCTTATAGTACCAAGGATAATTCGGGAAATGATGCTCCAAACAGGGCTCCTTTCTGTCATATTCCAACTCTTAATAACTTGACAATAGGTAAGAATGTTGGGGTTATAGATAAGTTTATGTTCTCTTATTGCACAGGATTGGAAGACGTATTCCTTCCTGATAACATTACTTCTGTTGGTATGTGGGGATTCCGTGGTTGTACTTCTCTGAAGTCAGTAAGACTCAGTCAAAATTTGAGTCAGATTGCAGACTATGGCTTCTCAGAGTGTTCTTCTTTGGATAACGTTGTGTTCCCTGCAAGTATGACAAGTGTTGCAGATAATAGCTTCTCGAACTGTACTTCTTTGAGGAAACTTGACTTAGGAAGTTCTTTGAAAATTATTGGACCTTCAGCATTCCAAAATTGTACAGCTTTGGAGGGTATTGATATGCCAAAGACTTTGGAAGGATTGGGAGTGGAGGCTTTTGCAGGTTGTACTTCTCTTCCTTATGTAGAAGTGAAGGGTGAAGTTCCATCTGTAGGTAAGCAAGCTTTTCAGGGATGTACTGGCTTGACATGGATTTCGCTCAGTGAGAATATTTCGTCATTAGGTGAAAATTCATTCGAGGGGTGTACCAATATTAAGTATGTAAAATCATATGCGACATCACCAGTTCCAACAGGATTGGTTAATTTTCCTGAGGAGGTCGTTGCTAATGGAACATTGTTTGTTCCAGCAAATGTTATTAATAATTACAAGAGATCTGCTACGTGGAGGAAATGGGGTAGTATCAAGGCAATGACAGAAGATGTTTTCTTGTCTTCTCTTACCCTGAACCAATCTGACGCTCATTTGAAGGCCAGTGAAACTCTTGCTCTTGCAGTAACTGTAGGTCCTGATGAAGCTACCAATAAGAAGGTGGATTGGAAGTCGGATGATGAGACTGTGGCATCGGTATCTGCTGATGGTGTAGTAACAGCTCATAAAGTTGGTCAAACATCTATTCATGCTATAGCAAATGATGGCGGTGGTGCTAAGGCAACTTGTACTATAACTGTTGACCCTACAATGGTTTCCTCAATCACTTTGAGCCAAGAAAACTTGAAAATCAGAAAGAATCATACGGCGCAACTCTCTGCTATTGTTGCTCCAACTGATGCTACCAATGCAAGTTTTATCTGGTCATCTACCAATGAGGACGTGGCTAAGGTGTCCGAGGATGGAGTGATTTCTGCAATAGCTCCTGGTGATGCAGTCATTAAGGCTACTTCACAGGATGGAAGTCAGGTGGAGGCATCTTGCCAGGTGAAGGTCTTGCCTGTATTGAAAGGTGACTCTAATGATGATGATGAAATCAATGTCGTGGATGCTGTTAATACCGTCAATTATATATTTAATAAGGTGACAGGAACATTCGCTTTTGAGGCTGCCGACGTGAATAGTGATGACCATATCTCAATTTCCGATGTAACGGGTACAACTGACTTGATTATGCAACAGGTTTTGCAGGTGAAAGAGCAGGTTGCAATGGCTAAGGGCTATGGTGTTTCTGCAATGGATGATGTTTCTTCTTCAGACCGTTCTTTGGATTGCTTAGTATTGTCTCAACAAGACAAGTCTAATATTGATATAGCATTAGACAATAATAGTAACTTTGTTGCTTTGCAGGCTGACATTACTTTGCCAGTAAATGTAAATGATGTGGAAGTGAAGTTGAGTGGAGTGATGGCTACAACTCATCAGTTGAGTTACTCTAAGTTGAATGCTCATACTTTGCGTGTTGTCGTTTATTCACTTAGCAATAGTACTTTCATGGATGGACAGCCTATCTTCTGTTTGTCTTCAAAGAAGAATTTGGATGCAAAGAATATAGGTGTGACCAATGCTATCGGCTCTGATATTGAGGCTAAGGGTTATCGTTTGACCTCTCGTAATAATGAAGTAACTTCTATTGATGGTATTGGCGTGGACGGCACTTCTGTCAAGGTTGTTGTGGATGGTCTGATGTTTACAGGCTTGAAGGGTACACCTATTTATATATATACCACTTCAGGTATCCTTGTGAAGACATTCTGTCTTGCTTCTGAGACATCTAAGATAGCTTTGCAAGCTGGTGTTTATCTTGTGAAGATGAACGGACAGGTAGTCAAGATTACTGTAAAATAATGGTTAAGGTATGATAAGACTAAATAAAACAATGGTACTTTTGTTCTTGATGCTGTTGGCTTTGCCGCTTGCATCAAGAGCAAAGGATACCTTTTATATAGAGCCAGTGAACGTAGTCCCTGGTGATTCGAAGACGATTACCCTAAATTTGGATAATAGTCAGGTATTTCGTGGCTTTCAGACTGATATCGAACTGCCTGAAGGTTTAAAAATTGCCTCGAAGTCGAATGGCAATTTTGATATCTCTCTTACAGATAGGGGATCATCTTCTTTCTCTGTGAGTTCTAACTTGATGTCGGATGGCTCTGTTAGAATCTTGGGCTATTCTACTCAAGGTGAGTCGATAAAAGGAAATCAGGGTGCTTTAGTACGTATTTCTGTGCGAGCTTCCAGTGATTTTTCGGGTGGCTATATTAAATTGAAGAATTCTATTTTCTCAGATGTAAATAATCGAGATGTGAAATTGGATAATTCACAACTCTTTGTGGGAACGAAAGAACAGAATGATGCATCTGTCAAGGGTGGTGAGATTTCGCCAGAAGTTAGTAAAGCTTTCTCCTTGGAATTGTCCAACGAGAGTGAGATGACTGCTTTTCAGATGGATGTAGTTTTGCCGAATGGCTTGTCTCTGGATTTAAACAAAACAAGGTTGACTGGCCGATGTGGTAATCATCAATTGCAGACAAAGCATTTGGGCAATGGTAAAGTTCGCATTATTTGTATGTCTTCGGACAATACATCAATTTCAGGGAAGTTAGGCTCTGTCATTGATCTGTGGATTAAGGCAGAGAAAGGCATAACGGGCAATCAGATTGTTAAATTAGAAAATATCATTTTCTCTGATGTCAAGGCTCGTACCTATCGAATGGATCCTTTCTCCTTTGTTGTTGATGTGAAGTATGTTCCTGTAACTTCAGTTTCTATCAGTGAAAGTAACATGCAGTTGGAGGTTAGCGATTCTCGACAGTTGACGGCTTCTTTGTTGCCAGAAAACTGCACCGATAAAACGATACTTTGGAAATCTGATAATGAGAAAGTGGCAACTGTCAGTGATAACGGTATGATTATCGCAAGGTCTGCTGGACAGTGTAGTATTATTGCTTCCACTGCTGATAATTTGATTCAAGCGAAGTGTGTAGTTACTGTAGTGAAAATACCATTGACTGCTCATGTTGCTAATACTACTAAGGTTTATGGTGATGCTAATCCTGAGTTTAATATTACTTACTCTGGTTTTAGAGATGGGGATTCTGAGGTTGGCTTTTCTGTTCCTGTATCCATTTCTACTATTGTAGATAATAGTAGTAAAGTTGGAAAGTATGACATTGTAGCTTCTGGTGCAGTTTCTGATAAATATGAAATCTCGTATATTCCTGGTACTCTTACCATTACTAAGGCTCCATTGTCTATCTCCGCTGGTAATTATAC
>ULQK01018674.1_pt1 | contig 12776 bp, 10 predicted proteins | sample 1954371 | NCBI WGS metagenome assembly ULQK01 (sample SAMEA4835652, study PRJEB28245) | human gut metagenome | biome: gut microbiome; material: fecal sample | place: Denmark | collected 2008 | reverse complement strand
CCGTCGGCCGAGTAGGTGTAGTCTATGTGGCTGCCGTCGTCGTATGTACGCATAGTTGACATAGGCGTTTATGTTAAATGTCTGTTATTCATATACACTTGTTGAAAGGCCTTCTCTTTTTTCATTCTTGAGCCATTCATAATACTCGTTTTCTATCTTTTCATCATGGAGATTTTTGATCATGTGATGGTTTAATGTTCTTATGAACAACTTGAAATTCTCACTTAATTTAATTAGATGGTCTCCTATATGAAGTGGACGATTCGCATATACACCTTCGGATTCGATTGAAGTAGTAACTCTTCCTTTCTTCTTATAGTACCTATCTATACAAATAGGAAATAATTCACTAAAAAATCCACCTTCTTTCTTTTTCTTAAGTACATATTTTCTTGCTGTGTTTGAGATGAAAAATGAGTCTATAGATAGTATGATATATTTTTCTATAATTGGTCGCACTTTGAATGGCATTGTATATTCGACATCGTCATCGCTACATTCTGGCGATATGGCTCTCATCTTCATACAATATTTTGTAGGGGTTATCTTGATTTTGACAGAAGGGAACCTGAAATCATAAAAGAAAGTGCAATATACTATTACAGAGTCGAGTCCCCTCACCTTCAACCTGCTGCTCATATACTGCTCATAAGTTTGTGCATGACATGGCACAAATGCAAACATAAATAAATAAAATAACAAAACTCTCATTGTTTACGATTTTTATAATTATAATATTGCTTTTTTTACAAAGATTTGGTATTCGAATTGTAGTTTTGTCTGCTACAAAATCTTCTATAAATGTCTGTAATCTTCAAGTTTTATTTCTGTTGTATCTGTTTTTGTTATCTCATAGAGATAAAACGTGTTGGTCCTTTCCGTATCATGGACAAGATTAAAAATGTGTATGCCATCCTTTGCAGGTGCATAACTATGGCAGTCCTTGTTATATTTGATGAATCGATTGTCATAGAAAGGAATAACTACACACTTTTTCGGAAGTTTTCCTATGACAGGGCTGTTTACTTTTAGTTCTTTTATAGGAACGACACTCCGTTTCTCGTTTCCTGTGGACTGTAAGTCTTGTATGCTTAAGTTGGCTCTGATGAAGACCGTATCGTTTTTTCTACAAACACGAGAGAGATTACCTTCCAAAAGGCATCACGTGCTATGATATCTATATCATGTCCTTTTCTGCTCTTGTACATTTCAATATGTAATGTATTGTCTCCTACTTCGGCTATTTTCATACAATATCCAACGCTCTTTAATTGAGCAACAACACATTTCTTTTCTGGGAACAGAGTATGGAAGAATATCCATGATACAACTATTATCATGGGAGCTGAGTACAGCGCTATAATGAATATATAATGTTTCCTTTTCATATATTGCAACTTTGTTATTAGTTTCCACAAAGCAGACAGACTCGTTGCTATTGAACGCATCAGGTTGTCCATCTTTTGATTGTTATTAGTACTGTTATAGCCTAAAACCCATCCATAGTACTCTGCATTTCAAGTTGATATACCTTCTCATGATTTGCCTTAGCCGTCTCTGACTCTTCGTAGCAAATTACCCTGCGTTCCTCTTTATCATCATATTGCTTATCTTTAGTGTTAGACCTGTCGTCAAAATCCTTATGACAGTATGTCTCCCATTTTATAAGGTGAAATCATAACTATTTGAACTGTAGTTTTTTTTCTTCCAAGTCTGTTAATTCTTGATTTCTGGCGGTGTAAACTTTATAGGACTCTTTATGCGTGTCACAAAAAATATGGTGTCTGGCCGTGTCAGAACCAATAATTTCCCATTGCTCCTTCCTATATAAATAGCACGATATAAAAAGTTTGGAATTTCGCCCACAATAGGAGTACCATCCATAGAATCAATGAGAGTATCGCGAGAATGTGTGGCGAGGTAGTCTAATAGCTCATCTGTGTACATTCTCTTTCCACCATTAAGTGAGTCTATCAAATAAACGACTCTGTGGTTAATAATGATGGTATCTTTCTTTCTACCATATATCAGAGGATAATAAGCAGGGCCTACCAATATCCCTTTTTCTATGTTTCTTGTCATGCAGGGTGTATTAAACCACTTGGCAACAATATATGAATCATATTTTTTGTAACGATTCATATAGTCACCTATTATTTTTCGCAAGCCTACATCTGTTTTGACAGATAGTAGTGAAATACTATCTCCCAGTTTACACTTCTCTTTTTGTATATGTGATACCTTCGCCATTACTATACAAGACCCTAATATGATTATCGTCCCTGCAAAAAGGTATTTCTGTAGTGTTTTGCCCATAAAGCCAAATTTATTTTGCCGTTAAACAAGTTTTTATTTAATATTTTAATATCTATATCCGCATAGTATGGTGATATGCCGTAGTACTTCTCGCACATCGGGTCCATGGTGTTCCACCTCCCCGTGATGGGGTCGTAGTGGCGGGCACCGTGGTCGTACCAGTCATGGCCGTGGGCGCGGTCGAGCTCTTTGCCGATGTATTTGTAGGGTTGGGTGGCGTGGCTGCTCTCTCTGCTTCCAGCAATGGCGAAAGCAGGGAGGCTCAGAGTGGTCATGAGCCCCAACAGCATTATGACAATCTGGCGGCGCATGGTCAGGGGTTAAGATGTTTACATTGCAAATATAATAATAATGTACACACGTGCCAAGGAAATCGGGGGAAAAGTGATGGCTCGGGGCGAAAATAATATGCTGAAGCCTGCCGCGTCCCGATGTGGTCAAGTATATGGTCATCTTAGTGTACGGATATAGCAAAAAGAGGCAGACACCGTAGCTTGACGGTGCCTGCCTCTGATATCATTGACCAGCCCGAGGCTTAGTCTTTCTTGCAGTTACAGGGAGTCCAGGGCTTGAGCTGCTTGAAGAAGTCATTGCCCTTGTCGTCGACGAGGATGAAAGCGGGGAAGTCTTCGACCACAATCTTCCAGATGGCCTCCATACCCAGTTCGGGATACTCTACACACTCGATGCTCTTGATGCTGCTCTGTGAGAGTACTGCTGCCACGCCACCGATGGTGCCGAGGTAGAAACCGCCATGCTTCTCGCACGCATCGGTAACCATCTGGCTGCGGTTGCCCTTGGCTATCATCACCAGACTTGCTCCATGAGACTGGAATTCATCTACATAGGGGTCCATACGGTTGGCTGTGGTGGGGCCCATTGAGCCACAGGGATAGCCAGCCGGTGTCTTGGCGGGTCCGGCATAGAGTATGGGGTGATCCTTGAAGTACTGTGGCATCTCCTCGCCGGCGTCGAGACGCGCCTTGAGCTTGGCGTGAGCGATGTCGCGGGCTACGATGATGGTACCCTTGAGGTTGACGCGGGTAGAGACTGGATACTTGGTGAGCTCGGCACGCACGGCGTCGATGCCCTTGTCCAGGTCTATCTCAATGCCCTTGGCGCCTTCACCGGGGCGACGATACTCTTCGGGGATGAGGTCAGAGGGGTTGGTGTCCATCTTCTCGAGCCAGATACCGTCACGGTTGATCTTGGCCTTGATGTTGCGGTCGGCCGAGCAGCTTACGCCCATACCGATGGGGCAGCTTGCGCCGTGGCGGGGCAGACGTATCACGCGGATGTCGTGGGCCAGAGCCTTGCCGCCGAACTGTGCGCCGAGTCCAATCTTGTGGGCCTCGTCGAGGAGTTTCTGCTCGAGGTCGATGTCGCGGAAAGCGCGGCCGGTCTCGTCGCCTGTGGTAGGCAGCGCGTCATAATACTTGATGCTGGCGAGCTTGACGGTGAGCAGGTTCTTCTCTGCCGAGGTACCGCCGATGACAAAGGCGATGTGGTAGGGAGGACATGCGGCTGTGCCCAGACTCTTCATCTTCTCTACGAGGAAGGGCAGGAGAGTGCCCTCGTTCTGTATGGTAGCCTTGGTCATGGGGTAGAAGTAGGTCTTATTGGCCGAGCCACCACCCTTGGCCACCATCACGAAGCGGTATTCCTCGCCCTCGACAGCCTCGATGTCTATCTGGGCAGGGAGGTTGCAGCGTGTGTTGACCTCGTCATACATGTTGAGCGGGGCGTTCTGCGAGTAGCGCAGATTGTCCTCGGTGAAAGTGTTGTAGACACCGCGGCTCAGCGCCTCTTCGTCCTCAAAGCCAGTCCATACCTGCTGACCCTTCTCGCCGTGGATGATGGCGGTGCCGGTATCCTGGCAGAAGGGCAGGATGCCCTTGACAGCAGTTTCGGCATTGCGCAGGAACTGCAGCGCTACATACTTGTCGTTCTCCGACGACTCGGGGTCGCGCAGGATGGCAGCCACCTGCTCGTTGTGCTCACGGCGGAGGGTGAACTCTACGTCGTGGAAAGCCTGCTGAGCCAACAGCGTGAGCGCTTCCTTGCTTACTTTCAGTATTTCTTTGCCTTCAAATTCGCCGGTGCTTACACCCTCAGTGCTGAGCAGGCGATACTCCGTTGTGTCCGGGCCAAGCTGGAACATGGGAGCATACTTAAAATCTGGAGTTGCCATGTTGTTTTGTTTATAATGTGTTATTGTCGTTGTCGTTGTAAGTCAGCGCCCGGCAGAGATGACCGCTGTCGCTGTGGGAGTCATACCTGTTGGGCATGACAAAGTTAGCAATAATTTCTGACACAATGCCACTTTACCGGATATTTCTTGCATAATCGTCGAAGAAATGCTCTGCCGCATTACCCCAAACGGTCATTAGGCCGTTAGGTGTGATGCGCTTAGCCTCAGGCGTTACTTGCAGCAGGACATAATATAGGATGATATAAACACAAAAAGCCATGGCGGCTGTTGTCGGCTTCGCCTTTTTGGTGACGGTGGCGACGCCAGTCGGAAAACGAATTTTCCTCCTTGTCATCACCACCATCACCAACGCCATGCGCTGCATGGCGACAACAGTCGCCATGGTAAAAAAAAAGCGGCCGTTGGCCGTTCAAAAAGTCCGCCGTTGGCGGTAAAAAACAACTGCTTGTAGTGGCTCATCGAAGAGAGCAATGAAGAAGAGGTGTTATATAAAGAAATAAGCTAATCACTTTTTGTGTCTTCTTATGCGAGTATATAGAGAATATCGAAGCGCATGTTACTCATTTCTTGTTGGCAGAGTGGGCGCGTGATTATCGAAAAATGCACCAGAGGTGGGAAAAAAGTCAACATTTATTTGCAGGTGTCTCTGCTAATTAGTACTTTTGTCGTTATACAGAACTATACCTACAGTCATATGAATGCAAAACGACTATTACTCCTGACGGCTGTATGCCTGACCATCGGAGTCACAGAGGCGCCTGCCCAGGGTTTTCTCAACAAGCTGAAGAAGAAGGGAATGAAAATCATCAAAGATGCCGTTCCTAATCCCGTGAAAGACGTGACCGACGCGGCTTCAAATCCAGAACGCGTAGTAAACAGAGCCAAGAACCGTGTGACCGGCGGCCATGCCTCGCAGAGTGGCGACAGCCGACGCTCCCGAGCCCAGGCGACCAATCGTGCCGCCACTGGCCAGCGACGCGAGGTAAAACCTGCTAAAAAGCAAATCACCATCAAGCTCTACCGAGGTCTGGGACCATCGACGTGGGAGGGACGCAAGACCCAGCATACCCCCAAGCCACCTATGCAGTGTCCCAAGCAGCCCGCCTGGTTTAGTTCACTCCCTTTCCCACAGGAAATGGACAACGCCACCCTCGCCGAAGAGTATGCGATGATTAACAATTGGGTCCAGGATGGCAAACCATCGTGTGAGCCGGTGCTCGTGCGTCGTGAGCAGATTAACGATGAAATGTCCGGCCGTCATCATGCTCTCGACAAAGCCGTCGAATATCTACTCAGCGACCTCGAGAACGAAGACGGCTACTACGAAGCGGCAGAGCCGCTGGAGGACGATTTCTTCAAGCATGCCATGCAGTCAGACCTGGCGCCCTTGTACCCAGGGCTGAATGAAAAGACCGTAGAATATTTCAAAAGCATAGACCGCAAGACCAAGGAGGTTACAGTGCGTGTGTATGAGGGCAACTCGGCGTATGATAACAAGATGCATATCGGCGAGATGTGGTTCAATCTGCACTTCGGTGACCGCACAGCAACACTCGAGAGGATTGACAATGACGAGTCGGTAGGCAAGGACTATACCGTGCCTTCCACTGTGCGCTATGCAGGTTGCGTCTTCCGCGTGACGGAAATCGGCGCAAGCGCCTTCCAAGGCATGAAGATGCGGTCGGTGACACTCTCGCCAGGGTTGAAGTCCATTGGCACCCACGCGTTCTACGAGACCAGCATCTCAGAAATCACTATACCGCCCACGGTGACCAAGATCGATTCGCACGCCTTCGGTGCAAATGCCGCACTCAAGCGCATCGTCCTGCCCAACAGCGTGAAGACCATAGGACGTGGCGTCTTCTCGGGTTGTACCGGGCTCACCGAAGCCGTATTGCCCAACCGCGTGGAAACAATGGAGAATACGGTGTTCTGGGGTTGCAAGTCGCTCACCAGCGTGACCCTGCCCCAAAACCTCACCGTGCTGGAGGAAGCTACCTTTAGAGACTGCACCTCGCTTACCCATGTCGACTTGCCCCAGTCGGTAGCTGTCATCAAGGAAAACGCATTCTGCAACACAGCCATGACCTCTCTGCCCTTGACCGAGAGCCTCAAGGAGATACGGAGTGGCGCTTTTGAGGACTGCAACAGACTCACTTCGGTCTCGCTGCCCAGCCGCGTGGCGTTAGACATGTGGGCGTTCAAGAACTGCAAATCTCTGCGCAAGGCAGCCATCGGCGTGCAGTACAAGGACATACCCGACGACGTCTACATGATGTTCATTGGTTGTCCGTTTGCCCAGAAGCCACTGACCAAGATGCCCGCCTGCGTGACATTCAACGAGTAGAGCCCCTCTCTCTACACAGATATATCGGCCGTTATGGCCTTAACGACAAGAGCAGCCCATCGGGGCTGCTCTTGTCGTTAGGTTCCTATAGACCGTATGCTGCTGGGCGCTCTCAGCTCATCAGCTCGACGACGGAGGGGGTAAGCAGGGCGGTCAGTATGCCGTTGAGCGTGAGTCCGAGGCTGGCGTAGGCTCCCACAAACTCGTCGCGCTCCATCGCCACCGATGTGCCCACGGCATGCGATGCCGCTCCGAGCGACAGGCCCTTGGCCATAGGGTTGTGTATATGGCCCACCGCCATGAGCTTGAAGCCCACCACGCCGCCTATGAGTCCGGTTATCACGACGATGGCTGCCGTGAGCGACGGTATGCCGCCCAGCGTCTGCGTCACCTCCATCGCTATGGGCGTGGTCACCGACTTGCTGGCGAGCGACGCCACCACCTCGCGCGAGGCGCCGAGCATGCGCGCTGTCGCCACCACGCTGATGATGCCCACGATGCACCCCATCATCTGCGAAGCCAGTATCGGCAATATCTGCTTCTTGATCTGCGACAGCTGCAGATAGAGCGGCACTCCCAGAGCTACCACCGCAGGCTTCAGCCAGAACTCTATCATCTGTCCGCTTTTGTGGTAGGTGTCATAGGGTATGTCGCAAGCCGTGAGAAACGCTATCATCAGCCCTATCGCTATCAGTATAGGGTTGAGCAGGATGGACCCCGTGCGGCGCTGCAGCATCTTGGCACCCTGGTAGATGCCGAAGGTGAGCGCCAGGAGGAAGTACTCGTTGGTCAGGATTTGGTCAATCATGCTTGCTCCTTTCTTCCATCTTGTCCTTGATTTTGTTCGTAATCTTCTTCTCGCCCTTTGCCACCACCTGGTGGGTGTGGCCCGTGACCAGCAGCACCAGTGCGGTGCTTACCAGTGTGGCGCCGACGATGGGCAGGAGCTCTGCCCTAATCAGATCGAAGTGCAGCATCAGCGCAACGCCTGGCGGCACGAAGAAGAAGCCCAGATTGGCTATCAGGAAGTCGGTAAGACCTCTTACCCATTCCAGTTTTATCACTTTTACCTTCAGCAGCAGCGTGAGCAGCAGCATACCTATGATGCTTGAAGGCAGTTTCACTCCGGTGAGCATCGTTATCAGCTCGCCCGCAGCCATACATCCGAAGAGGATGAAGCATTGTCTGACCATAATTTACACGATGAAGGGTTATCCTATTAACACTCTTATAATTGTAATCGGGTGCAAAGGTATATAAAATATCCGACATGGCGTGTACTCATGCCCCTAAACTTTAGGATAGCCCCCTTGCAGCCCCCGCGTTACGCCCCGCCATCGCCATCATGCCCTTGCGAGGCGTCGGGGCGTCGCAAGTGGTTGTGCAGCAGGCGTCTGCCGGACTCCTGTTGACCTCTGTCGGTTCGTATCTTATGTTACGGGCGCACGTGCCTTACGATACGTGTCCTCGTAACATAAGTCACGGGCCCACGTATCGTATGACACGAGCCGCCAATGTGGCTCCGTGGCTCAGCCAGTGGGCCCGGCAGAGCGCCGCCAACGACAGAGAGCAGCCTGTGGGGGCTGCTCTCGTGGTCTTGTAGGGTCGGTATGCTGGCGGGCGTCATCGCCCTTGCGCTATGGATGGTGCTACTGGTTCAGCCGGCGCTCTATCCAGAGGCAGTCGTCATGGCTCAGCCGTCGGCTTGTCTCTGCCTCGAAGTCGTGCTGGCTGCCTATGCGCTTGGCAGCAAGATTGTGCATGAGGTCGAAGAAAGCCTTGTCGCCAATGCGCTGTTGCAGGTCGTAGAGCAGCACGGCACCCTTGTGGTAAAACGTGTAAAAGGCACCATTGGCCTGGCGGTTCAGGCCCCGTATTGGGCAAGCTGTGCGTGCCCACTCGCGGTAAGCCTCTATATAGTCATCGAAGACGGCAGACCCCAAGTGCTGCTTTATGGCGCACAGCGAACTGTACTGGGCAAAGCTCTCGTTGAGCCAGTCTTCCCACTGGTCAGTGGGTGCCGATGACCACCAGAAGTGCCCAATCTCATGGGCAAGCAGCTGGTACAGCCATTCGTTGTAGCGCTGACAGCAGCAGACGATGAAATTGCGTCGGCTGTAGGCACCGCCGCCCCCTGCAGGAAAGAGGAATATACGCAGCTGGCGCCCGTTGGGCTCAAGGCGGTACAGACGGGTATAGTAGTCCATTATCTCGGCACTGCGGACAGCCACCGAGTCGGCATCGGCGTCGGGGAAGCCCAGCGATACCACCTCAATCTTACGCTTGTTGTGGCTGACTGTCTTCTGCTTGAGGTCGGGCGAGGCGATGATGGTGTAGTCGAAGCCCTCCCAGGGCTGCGCCATATGCCAGGAGTCGGCCTTGCGGCTGATGATGCCCGAGCCGGTAAGTTCGAAGCCAGGGGTGATGTGGATGTCGATGTTGGCGGTCGACGTCTCGTGGTCGATGTCTATCGGATACCACCCCATGTAGTAGGTGAGCATGACCAGACTGCTGTCGCAGGCGGCAAAGCCATCTTCGGGTATGCTGTCGAGCCGGCAGGTATAGGCAGTGGTGATGCGCGCCGCTCCCCGCGCTGTCCCGGCGTCTATGCGCAGCCGACCCGATGGGCTTATCCAGGGTGCCGCGATGTCTTTGGCAAACTCGTAGCGGGCGGCTTGTCCATTGACAGCCACTTGGGACAGCTGGGTATGCCGCCACAGATAGAGGTCGGCATGGCTGTTGCCACGGAAGTCGATGTCAATGTCGGCCCGCACATCGATGCGCTTGGCGGCAACGTCTATGGTCAGGTCTATGTCGTAGCAGTTTACGATGGGGGTGTTGTCGAGCTTGGTGGCAGTGTCGGTCTGGCATGGTCGCGGCGACTCTGACGCTGCTTTTATCCTTGCCTTGCGCAATCGGTCTTTGACCTGGTTCCATCGGCTGTCGCTGTGGTAGGGCCTTAACCGAGGCTCAAGCAGCAGTTCGGGCAAGAGGTCAGCATCCCGGGCTCCGTAGAGAGTGGCCATACGGTCGAGACTGTAGAAGAGGCTGTCTTTGCAGCCTTGTCGGGCGAAGTTCATGGCATGCCCATACAGGGCGCTTTCGCTCTGGCATGCTGCGGCGATGGTCTGCAGCAAGGCGATGATGATGGCAATGGTTCTGGTTTTCATGTCGGGTGTTGAAAAGAAAACCTCGGCAGCGCCACAGGGTGCTGCCGAGGTCGTTATAGGGTAACGTGTGGATATTAATAACCGAATATCTGCTCGGTGGTCACGCGGTGGATGGGGCCAATCTTCTCGAGGGCTTTCATGTCGAGGCTCTTCTCGTCGCCCAGGATGATGTAGCGGTAGGGCTTCTTGGCCATGGTGCGCTGCTCAAAGTCGACCACGTCCTTGAGGGTCACGCCGGGCAGCGCCTGGTAGATCTTCTCGTTGAGGTCGTAATCGATACCCTTGAAGCGGGCTTCGAGATAGGCGTTGATGACACCAAACTTGGTGACTCTGTTGCTTGCCAACTGCTTGGTGAGCGCCTGCTTGGACAGGTTGAACGCCTTGTCGCTCTGCGGGATGGTGTCGAGTATCTCGTTGAAGGTGCGTATGCAGTCCATCATCTTGTCGTTCTGCGAGATGATATAGGTAATTCCATACTCTGGATGTCCGGGCTTTGGCGAGTTGTTGTAGAACGCGCTGGCGCTGTATGCCAGTCCGCGTGCCTCGCGCAGCTCCTGGAAGACTACGGTGTTCATGCCTCCGCCGAAGTACTCGTTGAAGAGGGAGCTCACCGCTGCTTCGTCGGGGTTCCACGACTTGTTCTCATTGTGATACATTACGAGATAGATGTTCTTGGCGTCGTAGGGCGCAATCCACACCTCGTTCTGTGGAGTGGTCTGCTCCATGTAGTCGCGGTTCTTGAGCGGCTCAGCCATCTTCTTGGGAGTGGCGTGCTGCTTGTCGATGATGGCTGTGAGGTCCTTGATGCTGCGTGGGCCATAGTAGAGTATCTCGTGCTTGTATCCGGGCAGTGCCTTGATGAGGTCGATCAGGGTCTGTGGGTCGGTGGCACGCATCTGGTCAATGCTCATCTGGTTGAGCTGGCTGTTGTACTCGCCATACTGAGCCAGGGCGCGCAGGGCGTTGAAGTTGGCGCGCTGGTTCTTCTTGCTGTCTTCGCGGTCTTTGACATAGAGGCCTACCACGTCGTCATAGGCCTGCTTGTCGGCCTTGGCGTTGTGCATCATGTCCTCGGCTATGGCGAGCGCCTTGGGCAGGTTCTCGTCCAGGCCGCTGATGATGAGGCTCAGGTTGTATGTACCCACGCTGAAGCGGGTCTGGCATCCCAGCTGGTACAGCTCCTTGTTGATGTCGGCCAGCGTCTTGCTCTTGGTACCGATGTAGCTGAGGTAGTCTGTGGCAATGGGGTAGCGGTTGTCGGCCGATGAGCCAAACTCCCAGCGCATTACCATGGTGCTGAGTCCGTTCTCGGTGTTGTGCTTGTAGATGATGGGCAGTCCCTTCTTGGTCTTGGCGAAGGTGAGGTCGCGCTTGAAGTCTACAAACTGGGGCTGGATGGGCTCCACTTTAGCGTTCTTGATGTCGGTGAGGAACTGGCTCTGATACTCTCGGTTGCTGGGGATGGCGGTGATGGCTGGCTTGTCTATCTTCTTCTGCGTAGAGTCTACACCCTGACGCTTGTAGACGGTCACTACGCTCTCGGGCGAGAAGTAGCGGTTGGCAAAAGCCACAATCTGGTCTTTGGTAATGCGCGACACGCGGTCGAGGCTGGTCACCACATCTTCCCACTTCTGGTCGTTGATGAAGGCGTTTACAAACATGTCGGCGCGCGAGTCGTTGCTCTCCAGGGCGCGATACTGCTGCACCTTGTAGTTGTTGATGACCGAAGCGAGCAGATTGTCGTCAAACTCTCCCTTCTTCAGTCGCTCCACCTGGTTGAGCAGCAGGGCTCGGGTGTCTTCGAGCTTCTGTCCCTTTACGGGGATGGCGATGAGGTTGAAGCTGCCGTAGTCGTGCAGACCCTGGTAGCCGGCATAGGCACCCATGATCTTCATGGGCTGTACCAGGTTGAGGTCTATCAGACCCGCCTTGCCATTGTAGAGCAGTCGGCCCATGAGCTCGAGCGTATCGGCTGCGGCGCTGTTGGCCTGGGGCATACGCCATGCCATAGCCACCATCTCGGCCTCCTGGCCAATGACGCTACTGTCGCGTGGGGCGGTGATGGGCTTCTCTGGCGCGTACTCCGGACGGCTGAGGTTGGTATTGGGCTTCCAGTCGCCGAAGTATTGGTCGATGGTGGCGATGACCTTGTCGGGGTCCATGTCGCCCGCCATGCAGATAGCCACATTGTTGGGAGCGTAGTAGCGGCTGAAGTAGTTCTTGATGTTGACTATCGAGGGGTTCTTCAGGTGCTCCTGTGTGCCGATGGTGGTCTGCGTGCCGTAGGGATGGGTGGGGTAGAGCAGCTTGTTGAGTGCTCCCCACATCTTGCGGTTGTCCTGCGCCAGTCCTATGTTGAACTCCTCGTAGACAGCCTCGAGCTCGGTGTGGAAACCGCGTATCACCATGTGCTTGAAGCGGTCGCTCTGGATTTTGGCCCAGTTGACCACCTCGTTGGAGGGAATGTCCTCGACATAGCAGGTCACGTCGTTGCTGGTGTAGGCATTGGTGCCCTCGGCTCCGATAGACGACATGAGCTTGTCGTACTCGTTGGGGATGTTGTAGCGGGCTGCCAACTGCGATACCGAGTCTATCTCGTGATAGGCCTTGCGTCGCTGCTCGGGGTCGGTCATCTTGCGGTAGCTCTCGTAGCGCTGCTCTATCTCGTCGAGGTAGGGCTTCTCCTTGGCGTAGTCGGTGGTGCCAAACTGCTGGGTTCCCTTAAACATAA
>ULQK01022833.1_pt1 | contig 12910 bp, 10 predicted proteins | sample 1954371 | NCBI WGS metagenome assembly ULQK01 (sample SAMEA4835652, study PRJEB28245) | human gut metagenome | biome: gut microbiome; material: fecal sample | place: Denmark | collected 2008 | reverse complement strand
GTATGCTCAAACGGCTTGAAGTCTAAATCCGAAACTTGAGATAATTATTATCATTTCTTGAAGCAGCAATTATGATAGATCACTTTTCATAGGCAATCTATTCATATCATGCCCATGGGGGTGCCACATAGTGGGCGCCCCCTTTTGGCTTTTCTTACATTTGTGAACAATTCTCATTAGCAGCAACAATCGTTCTTTAACAACAACGACCCTCTCATTTCTCCATCTTCATAATAAGACAACAAGATAATCATATAACAAAAACCAACATTATGCAAACCACCCATTCGCACCTGGCCATAGTAGCCTTACAGATGGTGCCCCTCTTGCTCTTTGCCCAAGACGCGGCCGACCGTCCCAACATTCTTTTTATAATGTGCGACGACATGGGCTACGGCAATATTGCTTGCTATGGTCAGCCCTTCATCAACACCCCTTGTCTGGACCAGATGGCACGCGAAGGAATGCGCTTCACGCAAGCCTATGCTGGCTCACCCGTGTCGGCACCATCACGCGCCACGCTCATGACAGGTCAGCACACAGGCCACACTCATGTGCGTGGAAACAAAGAATATTGGCGTGGTGTTCCCATGGTAAAATATGGCGAAAACGAAGATTACGCCATCGTGGGACAAGAGCCCTACGACCCGCAACATAAAATTCTGCCAGAGATGCTCAAAGACCAAGGCACAACAGGACTCTTCGGCAAATGGGCAGGCGGATACGAAGGTTCAGCCTCCACACCCGACAAGCGCGGCGTAGACGAGTTTTACGGCTACATTTGTCAGTTTCAAGCACATCTCTACTATCCCAACTTAAACCGCTTCAGCAAGGCGTTGGGCGACACAGCCGTGGTGCGCGAAGTCTTGGAGCAGAATATACGCCACCCCATGTTTGGCAAAGAGTATTTCAAGCGACAGCAATACTCGGCACGTATACTACACGACAAGGCATTGCAATGGCTCGACCGTCAGGATGCCTCTCAACCTTTTATGGGTTTCCTGACCTACACCTTGCCACACGCCGAGCTCGCGCAGCCGGACGACTCACTTTTGGAGAGCTACAAGAATAAGTTCTTTAACGACAAAACATGGGGCGGTTGGGAAGACTCGCGTTACAACTCTGTAACCCACACCCATGCCCATTTTGCTGCCATGATAACCCGTCTTGGATCTTCGACAAGCTTCGCGAGAAGGGGCTTGACAAGAACACCATCGTCTTCTTTACCTCCGACAATGGTCCTCACGAAGAGGGAGGTGCTGACCCCGAATTATTCGGACGCGACGGCAAGCTGAAGGGATTGAAGCGTCAATATTACGAGGGCGGCATACGCATTCCATTCATTGCGTGGTGGCCTGGTCACATCAAGGCCTCGTCGGTCAACGGCACACCCTTTGCATTCTACGACATCATGCCTACGTTCTGCGACCTTGTGGGCATAAAGCAGTTTGCAAAGCGTTACATCAACAAGCGCTTGCCTGGCGATGGCTTCGACGGCATTTCTATAGCTCCTACACTCCTTGGCAACGACGCCGCTCAGAAGCACCGCGACTATCTATATTGGGAGTTTCATGAAACCGACCAGATTGGTGTGCGCATGGGCAACTGGAAACTGGTTGTTGAGAAAGGTCAGCCCCATCTCTTCAACCTCGTCACCGACCTTCACGTAGATCACGACGTAGCCTCCAGCCATTCCGACATTCTGTCGAAAATGCTTAAGATCATAAAGAAGGAACACACACCCAGCGCCGACTTTGTGGTAACTCTTCCTTCATACTGAAAAAACTTGAAAACACAGAAACGGAAAACCTTATGTTTTCTTTCGCTGAATGTGTAGGCTGTATACAGACAACTACAAACGGATAATGAACAAGCTTATGGCAGAGGCAAAGGCCCTGACCATAAGCTTGTTTCTTTATTTATGGTTGTCATATAAAAATTGTCTGTTCAGCATGGAACAAGCCAAAGAACGCAAGATAAACGATGAATGATAAGCGAACAAAAAACTAATAAAAAACAAAAAAAGAAAAATAAAATCGTTCGTTTCATGGTTTTTCCTTAACTTTGTAGAATAGTATTAGTTAAAACCAAGGTCTATGGAAAAGAAATTGGAATTTACAACTTTAGAAAAAGGACAGATCATAGATATTGCCAGGAGACTGAAAGACACCATTGGCAAGACTCTATATCTCGATGATGAGACAAAAATAATGTCACTCATGAAAGCTACGCTTGATGAGGGCAAGCTACATAGAGACGTGTTTGGGTTAAACCCCTTGCTGTTTGGTTTTCAAACGGCTGAGCTTGCCGTGAACGAGATTGGCTTGAAACGAGATGCCGTAATTGCCACATTGCTCTACGGCATGGTCATAAACGGACATCTAAGCATAGAACAAACAGGAGCAATGTTTGGAGAGAGTGTACGCCTCATAATTCACGGACTGGTGCGCATTCATGAGCTCTACAGCAAGAACCCTGTTATTGAAAGCGAGAATTTCAGAAACCTGTTGCTCTCCTTTGCCGAGGACATGCGCGTTATTCTTATAATGATTGCTGACCGCGTGAACCTCATGCGACAGATTCGGGACACAGAGAACGAAGAAGCAAAAATGGAGGTGAGCCAAGAGGCTAGTTACCTTTATGCCCCACTCGCTCACAAGCTCGGTCTTTATAAGCTGAAGAGTGAGCTCGAAGATCTCAGTTTGAAGTATCTTGAGCACGATGCCTACTACATGATTAAAGACAAGCTCAACGCCACGAAACAGGCTCGCGACGCTTATATAGAGCAGTTTATTGGCCCTATACAGGCAGAGCTGGAAAAAGCAGGCCTGAAGTTTCACATGAAAGGCCGCACCAAGAGCATTCACTCTATCTGGCAGAAGATGAAGAAGCAACGTTGCGAATTTGAAGGCATCTACGACCTCTTCGCCATACGCATAATTCTCGACTCGCCATTGGAGAAAGAGAAGATGCAATGTTGGCAAGTCTACTCTATTGTGACCGACATGTACCAGCCTAACCCCAAGCGTCTGCGCGACTGGCTCTCCGTGCCGAAATCGAACGGCTACGAGAGCTTGCACATAACCGTACTAGGACCACAGAAAAAATGGGTGGAGGTGCAGATTCGTACCGAGCGCATGGACGAGATCGCGGAACGTGGACTGGCAGCCCATTGGCGTTACAAGGGTATTAAGGGTGAAAGCGGCATTGACGAGTGGCTTAACAACATACGCACAGCTCTAGAAGCCAACGACGACCTGCAGCTCATGGACCAGTTTAAGATGGAACTCTATGAGGACGAGGTGTTTGTGTTCACACCCAAGGGTGACCTGCTGAAATTTCCTAAGGGAGCGACCGTGCTCGATTTTGCTTACCACATCCACTCGGGCGTGGGAAACAAATGTGTTGGCGGACGCATAAACGGGCGCATTGTGCCTGTGCGCGAGAAGCTACACTCGGGCGACACCATCGAGATTCTTACGCAGAGCACGCAGAAGCCGAAGCTCGACTGGCTTAATATTGTTCAGACAAGTCGTGCCAAGGCGAAGATAAAATTGGCTCTTAAGGAGACACAGGTCAAGGACGGACTGTTTGCCAAGGAGACACTAGCCCGCAAGATGAAGAACCGCAAGATTGAGCTTGAAGACAGTACCATGCAACACCTCATAAAGAAGTTGGGGTTCAAGGAGGTATCCGACTTCTACAAGCAGATTGCCGACGAGAAGCTCGACGTGAACGCCGTCATTGACCAGTATGTGGAGATTAGAGATCACGACAACGCCAACACGAACGGTCCTGTGAGGTCGGCAGACGAATTTAACTACGAGAATCCCGATGATGCCATTGCTCAGGGCAACGACGATGTGCTCGTGATAGACAGTAACCTTAAAGGAATCGACTATTCGCTTGCCAAATGTTGTCATCCCATCTATGGCGACCCCATCTTTGGATTTGTGACCATAAACGGCGGAATAAAGATTCATTGTGAAAACTGTCCTAACGCCACGGAGCTGCGTAAGCGCTTCGGCTACCGCATAGTGAAAGCACGTTGGAGCGGCAAGGGCTCATCTCAATATGCCATAACCATACGCATAATAGGCAATGACGACCTTGGTATCGTGAACAACGTAACAAGCATTATCTCCAAGGAAGAGAAAATTGTTATGAGGTCCATAAACATAGACACCAAGGACGGTTTGTTTAGCGGTAACCTCGTGGTGCTGCTTGACGACACGTCACGCCTGGAGCAATTGCTGAAGAAGCTACGCATGGTGAAGGGTGTAAAGCAGGTTTCACGTCTGTAGAGTGACAGAACCAAGCAAGCAGAAACAGCTGTAGCGCACAAGTGATAATTTGCTAAAAGCTTCAATAAAAAAACAGAAAGAAAATGAAAACTATAAAATGGGGGTTTATAGGTTGTGGCGAGGTTACAGAGAAGAAGTCGGGACCAGCGTTTAACGAGGTCGAAGGTTCGTCGGTTGTTGCAGTAATGAGCCGAAGCAAAGACAAGGCAAAATCGTATGCTGAGCGACACAACATTCCAAAATGGTACACAGACCCACAGGAGCTAATCGATGATCCTGAGGTAAACGCCATATACATTGCCACGCCACCATCGAGCCACGCCACTTTTGCCATCATGGCCATGAAGGCGGGCAAACCCGTGTATGTGGAGAAGCCGTTGGCTTCGAGCTATGAAGACTGCGCACGCATAAACCGCATAAGCGAGCAGACGGGCGTGCCTTGTTTCGTGGCCTATTATCGTCGCTATCTGCCCTATTTTCAAAAAATAAAGCAGATAATAAACAAGGGACGCATTGGCAACGTTATGAACGTGCAGATTAAATTTTCCGTTCCACCACGCGACCTCGACTATAACAGCGGGCCTAACCTCCCCTGGCGCTTACAGCCTGACATCGCTGGAGCAGGCTATTTCTATGATCTAGCCCCGCATCAGCTGGATCTCATACAAGATCTTTTCGGCGTGATTGTAAAGGCGCATGGTTATTGTGCTAACAGAGCACACCTCTATAAGGCAGAAGACTCTATAAGCGCATGTTTCCTCTTCGAGAACGGTCTGCCTGGCAGCGGTTCATGGTGCTTCGTTGGACACCAGAGTGCAAAACAAGACTGCATAGAGATTATCGGTGAGAAAGGCACGCTCAGCTTCTCCGTCTATACCTACAACCCCATACGTCTTATAACAACCGAAGGGGCCGTAAGCATAACTGTGCCAAACCCGCCTTATGTGCAACTTCCTATAATCAAATCGGTAATAGAAGATTTGCAAGGCATAGGCGTGTGCCAATGTAGAAGCGTGAGTGCCACACCCGTAAACTGGGTGATGGACCGCATTCTGGGCAAGCTGTAAAAAACTTGTGCAAAACAAGACAAACAATTTTATTAAACTTAAAAAGAAAAAAATAAATGAACAAGCTGACGACTGTAATGGTCTTCGTGGCATCTCTTCTGTGCTTTTGCCCTAAAGCCGCGGCACATACAGAAGAATGCGACTCTGTGCCCAAACGTCGCGGACTGTTCAAGCGCGTGGGGCACAGCCTATACGAGTTTGTGAAAGAGTTTAGTCGTGTCGACACAACCTATATTGAACCACAACATTACAATTATACCGTAATGCTCCAAAACACAAACACATACGAGGTTTACCGTCTGACCACCGAGCACGACACGAGCGTTACTTTCGCCCCAAAGCCTTCTGTAAAGCTCGGCCCCTATTTCGGATGGCGTTGGGTTTTCCTTGGCTACACCTTGGACCTCAACAACCTAAGTGCTAGCAAGAAGAAAAAAGAGTTTGACCTCAGTCTCTACAGTTCGCAAATAGGCATAGACCTATTCTATCGAAAGACGGGCAATGATTATCGCATTCGCCGCATGACCCTGTCTGGCCACATCGACACATCGCCCATACGCAACGTCTCTTACGATGGTCTGAACGTAAGTATCAAAGGTTTTAACCTCTATTACATCTTCAACCATCGCAAGTTTTCTTATCCGGCAGCCTTCAGCCAAAGCACCATGCAGAAGCGAAGCTGTGGATCGGCGTTGTTGGGAATAGGTTACACGCAACACTCGCTCGATATCGACATTGAGAAGCTTAACGCCCTTATACATGACCATTTAGGACCAGATGCTTCAAGCATACCTACAGACAGCGAGCTTGGCATGGGAAAGGTCAAATATACAGACATTTCTGTGTCTGGAGGCTATGCATACAACTTTGCCTTCGCTCCACAATGGCTCTTTGCCACATCGCTTTCCTTAGCCTTGGGCTACAAGAAAACCATGGGTGAGGGAGAGAAGTCGGAATTTAATTTCAAAAATTTTGACATTCACAACTTCAATCTCGATGGTGTGGGACGCTTCGGAATAGTGTGGAACAACAACCGATGGTACGCAGGAGCTAGCACCATCTTACACTCTTACAACTACAGCAAGAAGCGGTTTTCTACAAACAACTTCTTTGGAAACATCAACATTTATGTAGGCTTCAATTTCTGTAAACGATAAAAATTAACGAAACATAAAACTATTTTCTTAAATATAAACCATTTTTGCCAATATGAAAAAAGCAATTTTACTTTTCGCTTTCGCAGCGTTATCTCTACAAAACATAAACGCAACAAAACGAATATATACAAAGACCGACAGCATAAGAGCCGAGAAGATAATGAAGCAAGCATCCAGTCAACCTGCTGGAACAAACACCATCGTCTACATTGGCCGCCAGCTCCTCGGCGTGCCTTATGTGGCACAAACGCTGGAGAAAGGCAAGACAGAACATCTCGTCATAAACACCATGCAGCTTGACTGCACAACGTTCGTTGAAAACGTGCTTGCCATGTATCTGTGCGTACAGAATAAGACAACACGTTTCGCCGACTTCTGCTCTAACATACAAAAGATAAGATATGCTGGCGGAAAGGTGTCTTATCCATCACGTCTACACTATTTCTCTACATGGATTGAGGACAACACAAAGAAAGGGATAGTTCAGGAACAGCAAGCCCCAAACCCACCCTTCACGGCCAAACAAACCATCATGGCCAACTTCATGAGCACCCATGCCGACCGCTATCCCATGCTCAAAGGCAACGCGCAATATATAAAGGAAATAGCGAAAGCAGAGAAGGCGGTTAGCGGAAAAACCGTGCGTTACATCCCTACATCCATGCTTAACAAGCCGAAGCAGCTGCGCAAGGTGGTTAAGGACGGCGACATTCTGGCCCTTGTGACAAAGAAAACCGGCCTGGAAATATCTCATGTAGGTTACGCCGTGTGGCACAAGGACGGACAGCTTCATCTAATGAACGCCTCGTCGCTCGACCATAAGGTCATTGATGACAAACAAACTCTCTATGCGTACATGAAGAAGCATCCGTCAAACCTCGGCATTAGAGTGATTAGAGTGAAATAACAGCATTGTAATGTTCATTACAAATCAGGACGATATAATACAATTTTCCATAATAAGAAAGAACAAAACTCAAGTGAAATTATGATAAACATAAAATTTGCAGCAGCCATGCTTTTGCTCGCTTCCTCTTTAAGCGCAACCGCCCAAAGAAGGAGCAAGAAGGTTGCACCAAAGCCAATGACAGCTGAAGCCATACAGAAAGAGAAACAAAACAAACTTTTTGAGGAGATGCTCGATAACACACAACGTCTGTTTGTGGTCGACAGCGTGGTCGTGGACAAGACACAGGCCCTCAGCACAATAGCGCTCACACCTGACCTTGGGAAGATTGTACCATACAACAGCTTCTTCCACGACAAGACCTTGCCCGAAACATACGTCTATGTCAACGGCTTCGAAAACAAATGTTATTATGCAGAAACCGATACCACGGGAACATCAAAACTCTATTGTCGGGAGAAGCTCAACTCTATATGGAGCGCGCCACAGTTGATAAAAGGCTTGGGAGCAGACATGAAACACATCAACTATCCGTTCATGACATCAGACGGCGAGACCTTCTTCTTTGCAGCTAAAGCCGACGACGGATTGGGAGGCTATGACATCTTCATGACACGTTACGATCCGGATGAAGGAAAATTTCTTCAGCCAGAGAATGTGGGATTGCCAATCAACTCGCATAGCGACGACTACCTGTATGTTGAGGACGACGTGAACAGTTTTGCTTGGTTTGCAACAACGCGCCGACAGCCCGAGGGTAAAGTGTGCATTTACACCATCAAACTGGCAAAGAACCGCGAAAACTATGATGCTGACAACTATGACGAAAAGGCGCTCAAGCAGCTGGCTCAGCTCACACACATACGCGACACATGGTCCTCGCCGCAAAAGCGCAACGAAGCTTTGAAACAGCTCAAGACGATGCGCATATCTGCAAACGCCGCCACACACGCTGCAGAACAGACGTTTATCGTGAACGACGAGCTTGCTTACAACAATGCAGACAGCTTCAAAAGCGAAGAGAGCAAACAGCTCTATGCACAGCTGCTTGCAGAACGCGACAAGCTTAACAACATTAACAAAACTCTCGATGAACAACGCATGAGCTTCAGAAAGGTTAACGGCACAAGCAAAGTGCAGCTCACACAGACCATAATGGCCAACGAGCGGGCACAGCAGACGGCTATAAACAACATCATCAGTCTAACAAAAAAAATAAGAGACATTGAAAATAACCAACAATTTTATTAACACACTATGGAAAAATATTTTGCCGAATCAGAACTTATTATCAATAAGGATGGAAGCATCTTCCATCTACATGTCACACCCGAACATCTTGCCGACAAGGTAATACTGGTCGGCGACCCTGGACGTGTAGCCCTCGTAGCTTCTCATTTCGACACCAAAGAGTGCGACATCGAAAGCCGTGAGTTTCACACCATAACAGGCACATACAAAGAGAAGCGCATAACCGTAATATCTACAGGCATAGGATGCGACAACATAGACATTGTGATGAACGAGATTGACGCCATGGCAAATATCGACTTCAAGACACGCACACTAAAGCCCGAGCTTCGTCAGCTCGATATCGTGCGCATAGGAACCTGTGGCGGATTGCAGCCGTTCACACCCGAAGGCACATTCATCTGCTCAGAAATATCGGTTGGCTTCGATGGTCTGCTCAATTTCTATGCCGGACGCAACGCCGTGTGTGACCTGCCCTTTGAACGCGCCCTTCTCAACCATCTTGGCTGGAGCGGCAACATGTGCATGCCGGCACCTTATGTCATACATGCCGACGAGGAGATGGTGGAGCGCATAGCTCAGAAAGACATGGTGCGCGGTGTGACCGTGGCATGTGGAGGCTTCTTCGGACCTCAGGGCCGTCAGCTCCGTGTGCCTCTCACAGACCCTCACCAGAATGAAAAGATAGAAAACTTCGAGTATCAAGGTCATCGCATAACCAACTTTGAGATGGAGAGCTCTGCCCTTGCAGGCTTGGCACGCCTTATGGGCCATCGAGCCACAACAGCTTGCATGGTAATAGCCAACCGTCGTGCAGGAAAGGCCGACACAAGCTACAAGAACCATATCGATAATCTCATAAAACTGGTGCTTGACCGCATCTAAAACCCTTATAAATGAACATTCACTTATCATCTGATACAATATGTGCCGTTGCCACCGCCTCTGGCGGTGCCATCGGCATTATTCGTGTTTCCGGACCCCAGGCCATAACCATAACCGACCGCATCTTCGTACCCGCCACAAGCCGCGATGGAAAGCAAGGCAAAAAGCTCGAAGAACGAAAAGCTTACACCCTCGCCTTTGGCAATATTATAGGTTCGGAAGGACAGACCGTTGACGAGGTGCTCGTAAGCATTTTTCACGCCCCTCAATCTTACACAGGCGAATACTCTGTAGAGATATCGTGCCACGGCTCAGCCTACATTCTTCAGCAAGTCATGCAACTGCTCATTCAGAACGGATGCAGGGCAGCAGGCCCAGGCGAATACACGCAACGAGCGTTTCTCAACGGCAAGATGGACCTGTCGCAAGCCGAGGCGGTGGCAGACCTTATAGCCTCTAACACAGCCGCCTCTCATCGCATGGCCATGAACCAGATGCGAGGATCTTTCAGCAAAGAGTTGTCTGTCTTGCGCGACAAGCTCTTGCACCTTACCTCACTAATGGAGCTTGAGCTCGACTTCCCCGACCATGAAGACATCGAGTTTGCTGACCGTGCAGAGCTCGTGACCATTGCCGACAAGATAGAGCACGTCATCAACCGCTTGATTAGCTCTTTCAAGCAAGGCAACGCCATAAAAAACGGCATACCCGTGGCCATTATCGGCGAAACAAATGCAGGCAAATCGACACTCCTCAACCTCCTTGTGGGCGAAGAGAGAGCCATCGTGAGCGACATTCACGGCACCACACGCGATGTCATAGAAGACACCGTGACCATTGACGGTCAACTGTTTCGTTTCATAGACACAGCAGGCATAAGAGACACAGACGATAAGATAGAAAGCATAGGCATAGAACGCACCATAAAGAAGACACAACAGGCTGAGATAGTACTTCTTCTTCTCGATGCCACATGTGCTGATAAACAACTACAGGAACTCGCCCCAAGAGTTGTTCCCTTGTGCAAAAACAAGACCCTCATTCTTGTCTATAACAAGTGTGACCTCATCGCAACGTCATCTGCCGTTCCTGTGTCCTCTACCCTCTCTGATTTCTCATCACAAGAGCTTTTAACATCAGAAATGTCTTCAACGATAAAGTGCTTAAGCATATCAGCCAAGACAGGAGCAGGTATAGAAGAGTTGCGAAAGCTGTTAAGCCAATCATTCTCTTTAGCCACCGAATCGGAGGACGACGTGATTGTGAGCAACATACGTCACATAGAGGCGCTTCGTGCCGCACATGCCGACATCGTTCGTGTGCTTGACGGCTTACGCTCATCCCTCCCCACCGACCTTGTGAGTCAGGACCTCCGCAGCTGTCTTTATCATCTCGGCGAGATCACTGGTGGTGAGATACAGACCGACGAGGTGTTAGGAAATATTTTCAGTCACTTTTGCATCGGTAAATAGACCGCCTGACCATACTTGCAAAACGTTTTTATAACTGCTTATAAGCCACCATTTTGGTGGCTTTTTTCGTTTTAACACTTTCCATTTGTAATTTGTTGATACCAGTTTTTCGAGGTAACTTTGGCTCAAATTTCGTTCCTGCGTTTCAATCGTGCGAACAAATGGAATGGCAAAACGCTATGTAGGACACCTCGTGAGAAATACTGAGAATCCTCCATTATCCGTCACAACCGCTATGCAGGGCACTCGTGAGAAATACTGAAAATATGTGATAAAGACTGAGACAAAATCGGGGGGCTTTTACAGAAAAAACATCAGAATTGCAAGCGTAAAATGGAGATAATTAAAGAATGTGGAGTATGCGGAAAAGCGTTCGTTGCTTCCAAAATGTCGGTCAAGTACTGCTGTCGAGGGTGTGAACGTGTCGCATTTCGGAGACGAGAGGCAGAAAAGAAAAAAAGGGAGAAGGAAAATGCCGAATCTCTTCTAAACGCAGAGAGAAATAACTATCTGCGTGATAAGGCATTTTTATCCCCCGAGGACGTGAGCGTTCTGTTCGATGTCAGTCTTCCTACAGTGTATCGTTATTTCCAGACAGGCTTAATCAAAGCCGTAAAGATAAGAAATAAGACGTTTGTGAGATACTCAGACATTGAACGTGTGTTTGATGATGCCACTCCCTATCGGAAAAGACGTTATCAGAGAAAGGAGGAGCAGGAATACTATACTCTCCGGGAAATCATGGAGAAGTACAATATTGGTCGTAAGGCTGTATGGGGGCGTTGTGACCGTCTGGGCATCCCCAAGATATATGAAGGACGCAACACCTTCTTTAGCAAGAAAGCCATTGACGCACATTTTGCTGACCTCCTTGAAGAGATAGACATTGATAATTATTACACTGCTGACCAAATCATGGATATGTATAATATGACAAGGACAGCTGTTATCACTTTTGTGATGCGTCACAAAGTTCCAAGAGTAAACCGTAACGGGAAAGCTTTCTACTCCAAGGTGCATATTGACTGTATCAAACGCAAGGACGATAGTATCGATCCTGACTGGAGTACCTATGAAGAGGCTATGGAAAAATATGGCATATCAAAAGACCAAGTAAGTTACACCTTGAAGCATTTTGATGTCAGAACGGAAAAACGTGGAAAGTTTACGATGATATTCCGTACTGACTTTGATAAGGTCATGCGTGAACGAATGGCAAATGCAAAAGTAGCAGAAAAGTCAGACGGAGACGAAAAGCTTGTTCTCCAAGCTCAACACCAGGAGAAGAAATGCCCACCAACCCCAGATGGCTATTATTCAACTGAAGAGGTTGCAGAGATGTTCAAGATGGGAGTTAAACATGTAGGTGTAATGACCAGAGAGCATAAAACGCCAAAGATTGCACTCAAAGGATTCAACTTCTATGAGAAGAAAGCCATAGATGTGCTGTATAATCTGAAGAACAACTATTCGGAAATTACAGACTGGATTACACCGGAAGAGATGCGTTCAACCTACAAAATGACAGCAGATGCTGTACGCTCCTTTATCTATCGCCATCAAATACCCGCAAAGGTGGAGTATGGTACTACCTACTATTCTAAACAGCATATTGAACAAGTGAAAAATGGAGATTTTGATGGTCGCGAACGCTATTACACTGTCGAGGAGGCGATGAAGAAGTATCATTTATCAAAAGATATAGTTCATTATTATGTAAAACGCTATAAAATCACTAAAGTAAAGAAGAAGAAATGCATATATTTCAGAAAAGAAGAGTTCGACAGATTTATGGAAAAACGTCTTTCAAAAGACGATTTACTATCAATCCTTAATTCCGCAACACTATAATTTAACTTTATTTATA
>ULQK01069948.1_pt1 | contig 12931 bp, 9 predicted proteins | sample 1954371 | NCBI WGS metagenome assembly ULQK01 (sample SAMEA4835652, study PRJEB28245) | human gut metagenome | biome: gut microbiome; material: fecal sample | place: Denmark | collected 2008 | reverse complement strand
GACTACAAATTGCGTACGGGCGAAGAACCTGTAAACTTTAATGTCTTGTAATGGAAGAATTGGAATTAGATAGAATAAATGCCAATTCTCCTTATATTGTTGAATTGGATTTTTCAACGGGATTATTCAAGTTTGTAAGCGACTTTGGAGTAAGTTTTAGTGTCGCTTTTGAAAAAGATGAATTGCTGCAAAGTGGAGAGTCATATCAGTTTGCGTTGACTAATTACGAAGGAACCAAATCACCACGAGATTCAAAAGTTAGAGAGACGGTAATGTGCATTGTAGATGAATTCTTTCATAAGAATCAAGCTGCGTTACTGTATATATGTGAAACAGGCGATGGATTGCAAAAAATGAGAAGTCGTCTATTCAGTTATTGGTTTTCTGTTTATGCTGAGAATGATGATTTTCTTTTTCTCCCTCAAGTTGTTTTCGATGAAGAAGATAATGAGAATTATGCAGCATTGATTATCCGAAGAGACAATCCTCTATTTAATGATTTGGTATCTGAGTTTACAAATACTATAACTTTATTGAATGGTAAGCCAGATTAATTCGTTTTGAGCATATTTTCGAATATATTCCCGAAATATAATTAGATGATGCCAAACGAACAATTGGCATTAAAAATGATTCCTGTGCTTATTAATTCCGTGGAGAGAGACGGGGTGTAGATAGACAGATTCAGATTGTCCAGTTCTGTGGCGATGTCCCTGAAGTTGATGGCATTGCTGATAACTTTTAATAATAAGAATTTCAAGTTTCGCAAGTTCAGAAGTAAAAGGAGTTATCGCTCCCTATGGTCGCTGAGGAGTTAAGATAATAGTCTTTTTGGCATAGTTTTTAAGCAGAAAAACATACGTCTTAACTCCTTAACTTCCTTAACTCCTTTAACTTCTGAACTTACGAAAGTTCATTCAAAATTATTTCACCCATTCCATCAAGTCGTCATAGTTGGTTACCTTATGATAGTAGATGCCCGAACCTGAGAGTTGCTCAAAGAGTCTGTCGGCACAGGCTATCTTGCCATCTTCTATGCCACGCAAGTCGAGGGTTGACATGCTGCCCTTGGTTTCGGCTACGAAATAGACATGTTTCACGGCACCATCCTTGAAGGCTATCGCCCAGTCGGGAGAATAATTGCCCACAGGGGTAGGGATGTGGAAGCCCTTTGGCAATTTGGCATATACGGCAACGTCGGTGCTCGTATCGAGGTCTTCCACGAACTTGCGCTCTACACTCTGCTTTGCCGTTCCATCGGTAAACACATAGTCCACAATGCTTTTCCTGCCCTGGTAAGCCTTATCGAGCGAGGTATGCTTCTCCTCAGTAAAGATGGCGGAATCGTAGCTTCCCTCTATCTCATTGTAACTGATATGATCTACGATGATGGTGGCTTTCTGCTCCAGTATCAGGCGGCTTACCCTGCGGATAAACTCTTCCGGATTCACCTTGTACATATCAAACTTGCTTGGCATGATTTGGGATAGAATCCCGGCGATGGTTTTACGGGTCAATCGGGTGTTGGCGGCTATCTTGCCCAGCAGGTCATACTTCACGGTGCTTACCACATCCGTGCTCAGGTCGTCATGCTGCATTTCCTCCTGCATCATCATGCTGCCCGCCTTCATGTCGTCGTGCTTCAGTTCCGTTTTCTGCACTCCTCGGGTTACTACGTAGCTCAGTCTTGAAACCACCAGTTCCTTGTTGATGGCAGCAATGGCTTTCTCTATCAGTTCTTTGCTTTCGAAGTTTACCGTATAGGCATATTTGTGGTTGATGCGATTCCAGAGTTCCTGGAATTCCTTCTTCGTGAAGTTCTCATTCAGTCTGTTCTCCGGAGTCTGCGGCGTACTTCCGTTTTCTATCATACCGTCAAGGGCAGAAGGATTCCATACACCTTCTATCAGTTTATGAATCCATTTGCCGTATGGCTTCACTTCGTCAGGCAATGGGGCGAGTGTTCCTGATGTTGCGGCAGAGCGGTAAGCATCGGTTACATGACTTTCATCATCCACATAACCGTTCTTCACCAGATAGAAATAAATCTTCTTGGCTTCTGTCGTCGTGATACTGTGCTTGCTGCCATCCTCAATCGCGAAGGTCTTTCCATCGAAGTAGTCGATGTCGGCAACTTTCGGACGGTCGTAGAGATCTTCCGAAATATTCTTCTGCAGGTCGTTTACGAAATCAGCATAGCCCTCAGAGGCAATCACGGTTAGGCGGTTGATCTGCTGTACCTGTCCCTGCAGGGTGTCGGCATCCTGTCGCACTCCCTTGTTGTCAACGCAGAGTCGCAATCCTCGTCCCACTTCCTGACGCTTCTGCGAGATGCTGTTAGCCTGTCTGAGCGAACAGATCTGGAAGATGTTCGGATTGTCCCAACCTTCTCTCAAGGCAGAGTGGGAGAAGATGAAGCGGACAGGTGAATAAATAGGGTCGAGACTCAGCAGTCGTTCTTTATCTGTCATGATCAGGTCGTAAGCAGATACGTCGTCGCTACCGGTTCCCTTGTTCTCTTTGCTGTCCTTAAAACGCTTGGTCTTGGGGTCGATGGAGAAATAACCCTCATGAGTCTTGTCGACAGGGATGCAGCTGAGATACTGCATATACTCCGGGTCGTACATATTCTGATTTTCGTTCAGCTCTGCCCGGTATTCCTGTTCGAATATCTCTCCATAGCGGCCCAGTATTTTCTTGCCGTCTTCATCATACTGGCGATACTTGGCAACCTCGTCGATGAAGAAAAGCGAGAGGCACTTGATGCCACGATGGAAGAGCGCACTCTCTTTTCGGAAGTGCGCCTTGATGGTTTCCCTTATCTGGATGCGAGCCTTGTGGTCGGCAGTTACGTTGCCGATTACCTCCTTCAGCATCAGACTTTCGCCGTTGCTGAATTTCACATGGCTGCGGCTTGGATGGTGGGCATCCACCACGATGTCGGTAATCATGAACCCCTTGTATTGCAGCATGTTTCCAGAGGCACTATAGAGGTCATCGCCTTCGCCCAACTTCTTGTAGATTCGCTTGATGGCTCCCGTAGTGCTCTGCTGTTCTATCTCCAGCCTTACCTGTGGAGCCTTGTCTTTCGAGAGCAGCAGCTCTGCAAAATAGATATAGCTGTCGGTACCTTTCAGGTTCTTCAGTTCGAAGCCTACTACCTCTATCTTCTTCACCAGTTTGTGGTTGTAGGCATCGAGTGCATCGAGCACATACACCGTGTTGTGGTGTTCCTTGTGGGTAGCGGAGTAGTTCAGGGTGAAGAGCGGATTGAAGGCTTTGAGTGCCGTCTGTGTAGCGGCGCCTCCCATCTTCTGTGGTTCATCCAGGATGATGATAGGGTTGTTGGCAGCAAGAACGGCGATAGGCTTTCGGGAACCGAACTCATCACGTTCTGAGTTGATGATGCGTGCCGCCTTGTTCTTGGCTCCCTCCTTCATGGTGTTGAAGGCTTGGGTGTTGATAATCATCACGCTGATGTCGTTGCTCTGCGAGAAGGTGTCAATGTCGTTGAGGCTGCTGCTGTCGTAGATGAAGTAGCGGGCCTTCTTGCCGTATTGCTCCATGAAGTGATCTACCGTGATGTCGAAGCTTTTCTTTACACCCTCTCGGATAGCGATGCTTGGAACCACCACGATAAACTTGGTCCAGCCATACTGCTTGTTCAGTTCGAACATGGTCTTGATATAGACGTATGTCTTTCCCGTACCGGTTTCCATCTCCACATCGAGCTGGCAGGCACCGAGTTTCTGACAGAGTTCTTCATCCTGCTGGATATTGTTATCGGTCTGAATCTGTCGGATGTTGTCGAAGAGAGCCACTTTATCTATAGCAAGGCGGTTGTTCTTATAACCCAGGTTATTGCCGGCATCATCGCTATCGGCAAAGACATCTGTTTGAACGAATTTGATGTCATGCTTCTTGCTGTCCACCACATACAGTTTTCCCTTATCCATCCTGTATTCCAGGTTGGCTTGGTTGGGCTGCCCCTTGAAGACGTTGATGACGCTCTCCACGGCATCGGTCTGATATTGTTGTATCTTAAACTTCAGTTTCATAATCGTAATCAGTAAAGCTCTTTTTACTTTCAAGTAAACACAGCAAAAATGTTCTTTTTACTTTTTTACCTTTTTACCTTTCAAAATCCCTTTCTAAAGGATTTTGGTGACCGTGTCAGGAGAATATGTTTTAAAGATTTGCTCAAAGTTGGTGGCGGTGGAATCATCCTTCATGCTGGTGTCACGGAGCACGACATAGGCTGGCTGCATCTGGGCGATGGCTTCTACTACTTCGTCGGTAACATCCGGGTCGAAGCAAGCCACGAGGTATCCTTCAGCAACGTTATAGATGGTCTTGCCAGCTACCGTTGTCGTTTCTATCTTCGAATCCAGGGTTGCACCGAGTTCAAGCATCACCTGGAAGAGCAGGTCTTCGCCAGTCCTATCCGGCTTTACATTATCCACTTGCGAGAAAAGGTCGGCTTGCGAAATATCCTTTGGAGAATAGTAAATGTCCTGCATATTGGTGGAATCGAGTTTCAACACACGGAAGCCTGTATCGAGGTCTTGGGTGGTTAAAGGAGATTCCTCCTTGATTTTCTTGCCGGCACGGCGAATGCGTTCCTTGCCAAGTTCTGTTAATAAATGAGGCTTCCCTATAGAGTCTAAAAAATCAATAGCTTCTTCTATGGTATCTTTATTATTACCTGTGGCTTTCTTTAGACTTTCATCCAAATCTTCGTCAATTTGTACCATAATGAATTTTCTTTCACTCTTCTCTTCTTTGTTCATTTCCATAACAGAATGAGCAGTAGTTGCAGAGCCTGAGAAGAAATCCAAAATAAGATCATGATCAGTGGTGGTCATTTTGACGATTCTATTAATGAGTTTCAATGGTTTTTTGCCGTTGCTATAATTGACATCGCCTTCATTTGCAATTCCTCCTGTTGTCTTTATGTCTTGCCAAAAATCACATGGATTTTTATATAAATTAGTGTCAGCAAAGATGACCTGTAGTCTTGGTTGCTTGGTGTTTCTATTGAATTTGGTAATATAGAAAAACAAAACACCTTTTTTGCTAACAGCTGATGCCATATCTTGAGAAGGTGTTAGTGGTAAACTTTTTACTAATTTTGCTAGACTAGACGAACCGGCTGTCTTGAAAATTCTGTAGCTATTCTTAAATAACCATTCTGTTTTATTGTCTTCAGAAATAGAATATTTCTTTAAAGTATCACAGATAGAGATAATTCTAGCTTTAGACAAAATGACATTAGCTAATTCCATATCCTTATTATCATTAGAATCTTTCAATTCTAACTCTTCAAGTTTCTTTCTGTCTTCTATCTCAAAATTCTCCAAGAATAGGTTGTTTTCTTCATCCCATTGTGTTATAGGATATTTGTCAATACATTCAAATTTCTTAAAATCTCTTTTTTTGTAGAAGAGCAAGTATTCTTTTATTTTGGGAAATCTCGATTTTGCATGGTTCATTTTTACACCGCTTGCTTCGCTCATTTTTACTGCAATGCAGTTAACGAAATTGTCTTCTCCAAACACTTCATCGCAAACTTTTCTGAGGTTCTCTACCTCATTATCATCAATAGAGATAAATATCACACCATCATCGGTCAGCAAGTCTCTTGCAACTTTTAATCTCGGATAAATCATATTGAGCCAATCAGTATGGAATCTGCCATTGCTTTCGGCATTGGTAAACATACGGTTGCCTTGCTCGTCAAACTGTCCTGAGTTGGCGAGATATTCTTCTGAAGACTGAGCGAAATCATCTTCATACACAAAGTCGTTTCCGGTGTTGTAAGGTGGGTCGATGTAGATCATTTTCACCTTGTGTAAGTAAGTCTCCTTCAGACACTTGAGAACATCGAGGTTGTCGCCCTCGATATAAAGGTTCTGGGTATTGTCGAAATCAACGCTCTCTTCACGGCAAGGGCGAAGTGTGGCATTGATAGGAGAGTTGGCAAGGAGAATCGCCTTGCTCTTGTCGGGCCAGGTAAACTGGTAGCGTTCTGCTCTTTCTGACATCACACTATCAGAAAGATTCTGCTTGAGTTTCTCGAAATCTATGAGGTGCTTTGGTTGACCGCTTCTTTCGTCCACGGTCTCCGTAACGCAGTCGGGAAACAGCTGCGCAATTTTCATAATGTTGTCCTCGACACCATTACTGCTCTGCATTCTTAATTTGTCCATTCGTAGCTCTTTTCATTGTTAGTCACTATATATAATAAGGTATAGCAACAAACATTGAAGCGAACTCCAACGTCTTTTGCTATAGCTGATGGGTGCGTTTGGAACTAAATCATTATCGGAGTAAAACGGGCAGCGGACAGAAGGATTAGCTGGAAAGCCATCCAAAGAAAGCCTTGATGAAGTGAAGACAAAAAAGAAGCGTGAGCTTCCCTTATCAACACTAAGGCTTTGGCGTGCCCGTAATCACGATAAGTTCCGCCCACGCTATAGCGCAGGCGTTCACAGAACTTATTCATTCGTGATTACATACTTTAAATCGCCAAATTTAAGTGTTTCCGAACAAATTAGTAAACGCAAGTTTATAATCTTACTATGTTATATCTTTCTTTTCTGTTTCTTATATATCTTATTTTTTAAATTGTTATACATTCAAATTGCCGAGTGCAGCTTATCTTATGCAAAGATAATAAAAATACAGGGAAACAAGGTGATACTTATGTTTTTTAACACAAAGAATGCTTCCCTTGCCCCAGTTTTCTGTAGAAAAGAGGGACCTGAGTGAGGGCGAATACCTACAAATAGCGTTAGTGCGGTAAACCACCAATGAAAAACACCCAAACTTTGTTGTTTATTTGAAGTTATTTAATAATATAACAAGGGTGTTTTTGTGGCCAAAATTTGTATAAAATGCTGTTAGTCAACTGATTATGAGATAAAATGGCTCTATTATTTATTAAATTATTGTTAAAAATGCATTATTATTGTACTATTTTTGAAATATAAGTTGTATCTTTGTTGGCAACAGGTGAGCGATAAGCCAACACAGGATAACATATAATGAACTATCGCCACCGACTTTCTTGGCGCAGCCTTGGAAGGAGGATAACATTTATAAACTTTGTCGATGGCTGGCAGAGGAAAACAACTAACAAAATAAAAATGAAATTTTTAATAGACCAACATGACATAATACAATGTGTTGGCGAAGTCCTAAAAAGGGCTTACGGCGATGATTATGAATCTGTGTTGCCTATGTTTGCTAACACAGACTGCCCTATGCCTGAGGTTTTTACGGAACTGACAGAAGAACAGAACAAGCAGTTGGAAGACCGCTTCTTGTACTGTATTACTGAGGCGGCATTGGCGGATACTTTTGTAGAACTTAAAGAATTTCTGGAACAAACGGTGGAAAAGTTAAGAGCAAGCTACATTAATCTAAGGACTGCAGGTTACAAATGGCTTGTTGATTTTACTTGTAATGATAAGAAAAGCTTTCTTAATTTTGGCGTTTATCTTATTCATGCAACCATCTTTAGTAAGGATGCGGATAAGTTTTATTTGAAGTTCACTAATACTCGAAAGCATAGTAAAAAGCGATATGATGTTAATGGAGCCCCCATATATCATAGTTTGTATCATTATTCCCCTGTAGCTTCTACTGAATATGTGCCAGATTTATTTACGATAGAGGACTATGGGGAAAAATATATTGTTGTGGCTAATTTATATAAGAAAATAATCTATGTTTTGGGGGAGACTTATAAATTTGTGATGTCTATTGATCAAATGGCGGTTATTAGAAAAAGTTATTCTGCCCAATGCCTAAAAAGTCTACATGCCTTAGTAGAAGACACTTTGAACAAGTTTAGACAAGTGCATCCAAAATTAAGTGTGCCGACAACTGAACAAGTTGAGGAGGCAAAGAGATTCTTGCCTTCAGAAATAACCAAAAAGGTTTTCTCTCTTGATATTTCTGAGTTAAGCACCACTTTGTACCATGAAGTATTAACCCAATATGGATATCAGTTTGGTTTACTCGTAAATGACCGATTAACTCAGTCGCAAGGACTGATGGATGTGGAATATCTGCATGTGTTCAAGCACATAAAGGATTCTCAAGAAAGATATAAAAAGGCTGTCGAGGCGAGATGCTTGCTGTCTCATATCGAAGAATTTATGCAGTTGAATGTTAAGAAAGGATGCAAATCTGTGACGGAGCGTGTGACAAAAGGGAAAATTGCTTGTTTGTTCTATAAATGGACAGGGACTACTATGTCTCAGAAGGCATTCCTAAGGGACTATTATTGCGTTCAATGTACAAATGAGGATTATCATGTGGCTCAAAATTCCTTAAGTGTGGTAAATTCTAAAATTGCCAAAGATTGGCCACTCTTTAATGATTTCAATGTAAAAGCAGATGAGATTATCAAAAAGTATAAAGTGTCAAATACTCCCATGATTCCTTTAGAACAAAACTATGCCTTGAATGAAAATAATCATAAATATAGCGTTGCGCATTAGCTGTAAGAAAACTTTTGTCAGAAACTATAATCTCGGTCGTTTTTTATTGATAATTTTTGCTTATAAATAGCCAATATTGATAGTTCATTAATCAAACTTATCAATATTGGCTATCATAATATTACTATTGTTCTTGCTAAGAATCAGCTGATAAGTCTTTTTTCTCTTTTTTTGATAGGCACACTATTGTTGTAGGCGTGTTTTTGATATTTTCTTTTGGTAACTTGCCATTATTTTCTATCAAAGACTACATGAAAACTCATCTTCCCTATCAAACATGGACACTGTATGTTATCAATATAATACTTTGTTTGAAAAGGCTTCCATCGTATCTTTGCAGCAGAATTCTAAACATCGGAAATCTGCTGCTTTCTTTTTGTAGATGTCTGTCAGCAGTATAAAACTGAGCACGGGCCGATGGACTCGGGATATGAATAACATAAGTTGTCCTATATGAAACCCGAGTTAGTGCTAGGATAACGTTTTAATACCTATATTTATATGAACAAGGTATTATCACTCGGAGAAGTCATCACGGAGATGCTTCTCCACGCCAATACACCATTGGCCATAGCCTATCGCAAGCGAGGGGTGGCTGAAAAAGAATGCGAGAGCCAGGAGGCTTATGCTGAGGCTGTCGTTAGTGACGAACTGACTAAAGATGCTGCGCCATGGAAGAAGTAATGAAACATCGGTTCAGCCTCTTTGCACCAGGTATCAACACACCGAAGGGGCAGCGTCCTTACAAGCAGGGGACATTCATGGATGTATATCAGTGGATGAACTCCACGAAGTTGATGCAGCTTACACAACAGTTGCGTGGCATCAAGGACGAGAAAGAGCAGAAGGCGTTCAAGGCAAGCAGATTGCCCTTCGTGACATTCAGCGGCATGTTCGACTATCGCAGGCAAGAGGGACTTATCCAGCACTCCGAACTCCAATGTTTCGACTTCGACCACCTCGGTGGCAGGGAGAACTTATGGAGGGTGAGACAACAGTTGGAGAATGATCCTTATTTAGAAACCATGCTTATGTTTACCAGTCCTCGGGGCGACGGAGTGAAATGGGTTACGAAAATCGACCTTACCCGTGGACCGCATGAGAAATGGTACCTGGCGATACGCACATATCTCGCGCAGACATATGGTCTGCAGGCAGACTCGGCTCCAGCCAATGTGGCTTCGGCTTGTTTCCTGTGCTGGGATGCAAGTATGGTAATTAATCCTAAGTTTAATCTATTTTAACAACGTAAAAGTTATGTATAACAATAAAATACACAAGGAGGTCAATCTGAATGACTTCGATTTAGAGGGTTTCGCTCACATATCGCATCAGGCTGAGGAAAGTGAGCGCAGTAGAGTTTTGTCACCCGAGGTGATGAACGCCTCAGCTGCCCCCGACGATACGTATGATGAGGTGACGGCCGTAGCCAGGGAACTTGTTTCTCGCGGCATCGATATCACCACACCCTATGACAACTGGATACACCTTGGCTTTGCCCTTGCCAATGGGTTGGGTGAGAGGGGCAGAGAGCTTTTCCACCAGCTGAGCGCTATGAATGCGGAGTACGAACAGAAGGAGTGCGACAAGAAGTATTCCAGTCTTTTGAGGGGTGGCAGGGAAGGCATCACCATCGGCACTTTCTTCAAGATGGCACAGGATGCAGGCATCAACCTGAGCGAATTGGCACGACAGAGGGTGCGTTCCGAACATCTCCAGGAGATGAACGACAGGCCACTTTGTGCCACTTGTGCCAATGTGCCAAGTGGCACAAATATAGAAAATATAGGAAAAACCAGTATTTATGGTACTTTTGGTACTGAAATGCCACATGGCACTTTGGCACAAGTGGCACAAACTTATGCTACTGGTTACACTTTCTCCGACAAAATGGAGAAGGATGAATGGCCCGGTATCCTTCGAAATATCTACACCATCCATCATGACGCCGTGAGCAGAGACAAAATGATTCTGGGTGTTCTGAATGTGGTGTCGGGACTGATGGGTGGAGCCAATGGCTCGGTAGAAGAGCAAAGTGGTATCTATGGCATCTATGATGGTCGCCGTGTGTATGCACCGCTCTTTACCCTCATGTATGGTTCTGCCGCTACCAAGAAGGGCGAATTGATATTCTGCAAGCTGTTGGCACGGCCCGAGAAAATGGAGATGCGCCGGGAATATGAGGCAGCGAAAGCCCAATACGATGAAGAGCTTGCTGCCTATGAGGCTCAGGGCAAGGGTAAAGGCAGGGGTGAGCGTGGCCCGGCCCCCAAGGAACCTGCCTTTCGAGATCCATTCATGCCTGGCAACAGCTCTACCTCTGCCGTATATCGTGCCCTTGATGCCAATGGGGGATGGGGCATCATGTTTGAGACTGAGGCCGACACTGTGTCCAACATGATGAGTTCTGACTATGGTGACTACTCCGACTGTTTGCGCAAGGTGTATCATCACGAAACCATTTCCATGAACCGTGTGAGCGAGAAGCTTCATATCGACATCGAAAGTCCTCGCCTCTCTGCTTTCATCACCTGTACCCCTGGGCAGGTTCCACGTCTTTTCCCGTCTTTTGAGAATGGATTGGGCAGCAGGTTCCAGTTCTATGAACTGCCCGACGACAAGGTGGAGTTTCATGATGTGTTCGCCCAAAGCGACGACCCTTTGGAGGATGCTTACAAGCAGATGGGCGAGGAGCTGCTGCCCCTCTATCACGCCCTGTCGCAGAGAAAGGGCAATCCTATCCAATTTGTCTTGAGCGCATCACAGAAGAAGGAGTTCCTCTCCACCTTCGGTGAGATGCTGAAAGAGCAGTTCCAGATGTTGGGAAGTGGCATCAGTGCCTTTGTGCTTCGTATGGCTCTCGCCAACTTTCGCTATGCGATGGTGTTGACGGCACTGCGTCGTTTGTCTGACTGGAACAAGAAGGACGACCTCTTCCCAGCCGATGAGCGGGCCTTGGTGTGCGATGACCGTGATTTTCATGCGGCGATGTGTATCACGGAGTGTCTCATCAATCATACAGCTCGTGTATATGCGGTGTTGGCCAAGGAGAATGAGAATCCTTTTGCCAACATGGGTGTGAATATAAAGCCAAACGAACTTGACATCTACCGGTCGCTTCCTGATGGCGAGTTTGGCACAGCCGATTTCTTAGCTTTGGCAGAGGCAAAGAATGTCTGCAAGCGAACCGCCAACCGTATGCTTGCGCAGATGTGCGATAATTATCGCATCATCGCTAAAGTGAAGCGTGGCGTGTACCGCAAGGCTGCCCCCAGGGAGGATTAATCAGCATGCCTGGGGGCGTAAGTATCATCTTTGTGAGTGCCAAGTATGCACTTGGCAGCGCTTAGTATGATACTTATGCCCTGTAATGCCGGGCTGCAATCAGTATATCGTATGACCATATAAGATTGATAATAGTTATGCAAGAATTTAAAATCAAGGCATACGGCAAGTCAGAACTTGCCCTGCAATATTTTCCAGAGGCGGCGTCAGCCCACACGGCGGTCAACCATCTCATGTCGTGGATTCGGCGCAATCCGGTGTTGACGGAGGAGCTCACCCGGCTGGGCTATCGCAAATCGGCCAAGTATTTCACCCCAAAGGAAGTGGGGAAGATCGTGGAATACCTCGGTGAACCATAACACGAAAGGGGGCATTTCCTGCCTGTAGCTGAGGCTATGGCAAGGGAATGTCCCCTTAAAGTATGACATCTCACGCAACGTATGCTATCGTCATATCGGCCATGAAAAAAGTGGTATCTTTGCTATGTAAATCAAGGAGGTTTACCCGATGAGGCTCCCCAAACCCAAGAACAGAGGCGACGGATCCTAAGCCTGTGAGAGGGGTGGAGGCTGAATCGGCAGTGATTAACTCAAAATTTTTACAGCTATGATTAAGTATGTATTAAAGGAAAACAAGAACAAGAAGAGCCTTGCATTCGGCAAGTGGTATGCATTTCCTGTTCCCGATGAAACCATCAACCTGTCCGACCTCGCCAAGCACATGGAGGAACACAACACCGGCTTCTCTGAGGCCATGTGTCTCGGCATGATGACCGCCATGGTGAAGTGTATCAAGGAGCAGCTCCTGGCTGGCAAGAATGTGAAGATCGACAACCTGGCCATCTTCTCCGTGGGTATCCGCAACAAGGAGGGCGCCAAGACCGAGGCCGAGTTCAACGTAGCCGGCAACATCAGCGGACTGAAGTTGCGTGCCCGTGCCACGGGTACTCTGAGCAATGCCAACCTCTACAACCAGGCCAATGTGCGCAAGGTGAGTGCCACCGTAGGCAGCACCTCTACTGGCGACAACAAGCCTTCGGGTGGTGGCAGCACTCCTTCTACTGGCGGCAGCACTCCTTCGGGCGGTGACTCCACTGGTGGTACCAATCCTCCAAGCGGAGAAGGCACCGATGCAGA
>ULQK01064234.1_pt1 | contig 13132 bp, 17 predicted proteins | sample 1954371 | NCBI WGS metagenome assembly ULQK01 (sample SAMEA4835652, study PRJEB28245) | human gut metagenome | biome: gut microbiome; material: fecal sample | place: Denmark | collected 2008 | reverse complement strand
TAACCTTTTTGCTGTTCTTTCTTTGTGCGGGATTGCCGTAATTATGCTTATCATGGTACTGTCAAGTATGCGTCAATACTTCTATTCTCCAGTTCGCAGAATTCATCAGATGATGAATTGTTGAACATCCACCTGCTAATTTTCTGCTAATTGGAGGGCGTAAAACGAGCGAAAACGGGATACCACGCAACGATATGCAAGAGAATAGAGTTCACTCTGAAACCCTTGATTTTCAAAGCTTTGCACAGCATCGGGCAGCAGGAAAGACAAAGGACGAGCAGATACCGCAGTTTCCTCCGACTCTGAAGGTCACAGGTTCGACTCCTGCCGGGCGTACAGGAGAAAATCCCCGGAAGTGTAAGGCTTCCGGGGATTTTTGATGATGAAAACAGACGGATTTTTGCCATTAGAATGGGGCTGACTACCGAAATTGGGCGAGGACGGTAGTCAGAATGGTAGTCAGGTGAAGGGGCTGGAAGTGTGCGCAGAGTGGATGACGTATACACGACGGCAAAAAAATCAGCGGAATTTCCGCAAATGCTTGCGATTCCCCGCCGCGTATGGTATCATCAAGACAGCGGCGCGCAGGGCTGTGCTGACTTTCATCAGAAGGGGCGAGGAAAATGGTAACGTACATCGAGGGGAACATTTTCAGCAGTCCCGCGCAAGTCATCGTGAACACGGTCAACACCGTGGGCGTGATGGGCAAGGGGCTGGCGCTGTCCTTCAAGAAGCGTTATCCGGGCATGTTCGAGGTGTATCGGCGCGCGTGCGAACGGAAGCAGCTCACCATTGGCAAATTGATGCTCTACTATGCGCCCGACCACTGGATTCTCATGTTCCCGACGAAGGAAAATTGGCGGAATCCTTCCAAATTAGAGTACATCGAAGCAGGATTGCAGAAATTCGTTAGCACTTATGCGCAAAAGAACATCACTTCTATCGCCTTCCCCAAGCTCGGCTGCGGAAACGGCGAACTTTCGTGGGATGCCGTCAAGCCGCTGATGGAGAAGTACCTGAAACCGCTGCCGATTGCGGTCTATATCTATGTCGGCATAGATGCCGCCCAGACGCCGGAGCATCTGAAACAGGAAGAAACCGCCGACTGGCTTCGCGCCCATGCGCGGGACATGTCCTTCGCTGGACTGTGCGACGATTTGAAGCTCGGTCAGGCAATTCTCCCCTATCAGCTGGAAAAGGACGGCGTGCATTATGCTGTGCGCTGGGCGGATGGCTTGGTGTATTCCGCTGATGACGGGCAGACGTTTGCGCTGACAGAGGACGACCTCTTTGCCCTCTGGGATGCCATCCGCCGTCAGGGTGTATTCGCCGCGGATGCGTATAGCACAGAGCAGCAGATGTTTTTCCTTCTCCTCTGGCAGAAGGGGTATCTCTCGCCTGTGCAGATTGTGAATGGGCAGGACAGCCTTTCCGCCGGTTATCAGACCAACGAGGGGCTGGGGCGATTCTACGCGGTGCGAGGTGAAGAAGCATGACGTTCGCCGAAACGATTGCGCGCAACTGTGCCCATGTGCAGCCCGGCTGGTGGGCGCGCTATGCGTATCATTACACTGACCTCATCAACGCAATCAGCATCTTAACCTCCGGGCATTTGTACAGCCGCATTCAGGCGGACGGCAAAGGGCTGATGCGGAATGACAATGCCAGCCGTCAGGTTATCGACATGACCAGCAGCCGCGCAACTTCCTATGTGCGCTTCTACTTCCGCCCGCTGACACCCACGCAGTACCATAACGAGGGCTACAAGCATCCGGCGATTCGCTACTGCGGAGATGAGAACGCCAACGTTCCTGTGCCGATTTTCTTTCTCTTCGACCTCGAAATGCTCCTCTCGCGCCAAGAAACGTGCTTTTCCGCGCTGACACAGGCAGGACACGGCAATCCTCTGCAATCAGGTGAAGAAGCATTCGCCGCATTGCCTTTCGAGCAGATTTACAGCAGCGGTTCCGCCAATCGCGACACACTGAAATATCGCCATGCGGAGCTACTTTTCCCCGTCGAATACCCGATTAGCGAATCGCTGCGGTGCATCTACTGCCGAAATGAATGCGAAAGGACAACGTTTCTCAACTATCTGCGGCTGGAAAGCCCGTCCGCCTTCGCGCACTATCAAAACAGCATTCGCGTCGCTGGCGACGGGCTGTTCCAGCGCAACGGACTGTTCGTCGAATCTGTTTCGCTGCATGACAACATCGTCAGCTTTTCCTTCGCGGATACGCCCGAAAAGCGCGACTATGCCCGCAGATACAACCGGGGCAATCAACCCTTGACCTTGGAAGCCAATTTCGTTTTTGAGTGGCTGCGCGGCAGTGCGACAGTTTCGGCCAGCTTCGCCGATGTGCGGATAGATTACCTCGCACCGCGAACCATTGCGTTCAAGCTGCCGAACCGTGCAGTTGATGCTGATACCCTGCGCGTGGCGCTGCGGATTGGCGGACAGCTGCTGTGTCTGTTCGAGCAGCCGCTTTCCTCGTATGAATTGATGTGATTCACAGAAAAAGAGCCGGGACAGCCGCAGAGGATTTCTCCCTCCGCCGCCATCCCGGCTTTCCTTACGCCCCCTGATGCTCGTGCAGCGTTTCCCGAATCTCGTCAATCTGGCTGAACGCGGTCTGCACGTTGTTCTCCAACTGGAATGTCCGCTCGACGACGGAGTTGTGCTTCTCCACCTTGCGCTCCAGCTGCTCCAAGCGGTAGGACAGCAGGGCGATTGTCTTGCTGTTGGCGAAGCAGCTGCCTGCCAGCGTGCCCAGCAGGAAAATCGCGGCGACGACGATGGTGTCAAGGCTCATGCGTGTCCCCCATGTTTTTATGATGCGGCGAAAATGTCATTCAGTTCACTGACGGTATTAGCGTCAATGCACTTGTTGTAAATTCTGATGTCCATAATCGTCCCGCTTACCATGCCCCAGCCGCTTTCCCAGCCGCCGATGTAGAGCGTTTTTTCTCCCGTCTCTGCCTGCGGATAAGTGAGTTTGTTGCCGTAAATCTTGCAGTTATCGAGGTAGAAAGTGTAGTCGTCCCCGTTTTTCGTGACGATAAACGTGTGATAGCCGCTATCGTACACAGTCAGCCCCATCTGTTCGACGTTGATGCCGAAACCGCCAGCGTTACTCACAGTAAGCATAGGGATACGTCCATCATCCGCAAGAATATGCGAAAACGTACCTTCCACGGCTTCCATCGTTAAACCGCTGATTTCGCCGCCTTTGAATACCTGCGTATACGCTGCAACAGTTTCAAACTCGCTCGCCGTCACATACCCCTCCAAATCAATGCAGTTCGCGCTGATTTTGACCGCGCCCGCTGTCTGATTGATGACCGACACCACGTCGTCTTTGCTGACTTTCGTCCCCAGCGTGCCGCTCATGCCGTTCATCGTCTGCTTGACGATCGTAATCTCCTGCGTGTTCTTGTCGGTCGTCTTGACGTAGCTGGTCAGCGTACCATTGCCTCGATGACCTTGCCATCGCCGACGTACAGCCCGACGTGGTGGCGATCGCTGCCCTTGGTGAGGAACACCGCCGTGCCGGGCTTGAGCGGCTGACCATCGGTGCGCTTGCCGCCCTGCAATGCGCCCTTGGCGGCGGCGTACTTGCGCCACATGGTGTTGCTGCCGTGGTACATATACCCGCCCAGCTGCTTATACGCCCACCAAAACAGCCCGGAGCAGTCCGCAACGCGCCGCCCGACCCACTGCTGCCCGTAGCGTATCGTCTGCGCGCGGGTGGCGCTGTCCTGCGCACGCTGCGTGTGAACCTGCCCCGTGCCGCCCCAGATGTACCCCCACTTTTCCGCCAGCGCGCGGCGGAAGAGGGCGACAACCTCCGCCGCGCTGACCGTTTTTGATGCCATCGTCAATCACCACCGGGGTCAATTTCTGCTTTGCCGAGCTGTTTATACACCTGATTCACGCCCGTCGAGGCGAGCCCCGACACGATGCCGACCGCGAGCGCATTCAGCACATCCTTCGCCGGGAAATCCGGGATGACGTACATGCCCACGATGCCCAGCACGCCGCCCGCCGCGCCCACGATGACCGGAATCAGCTCATCGCGGATGCTGCCCAGCGACTTGCAGAGCAAGCCAATCAGGTAGGTGATGACGACAATCGCCAGCACCGTTCCCATGGTAGAGATGTCCATGATACCACTCCTTTTGGATGTATTAAAAAACAGCCTGCACGGGTGTGCGGCTGCTTTTCGCGAATTAAGTTGATTGCAAGTTGCAATTTCTCTTTGCAACTTGCAATTTTTAGTTTCAAACAAGGTTCAAAGATGGTTCAAAGCCGGTTACTGGATATGCCCACCATTGCGTTCCACCATGATGTCGCTGAAAAACTCCCGATTCACGGTGATGTTCGGCAGCTCATTCACCTTCATGGTAATGACCACCTGCAAGTTCGTCGGGCAGGCATAATCCCCGTAGATGCTTTCTGCCTTTTCGGTGATGGTCTGCCCGCAGTCCCTGATTTGCTGGATTCGTTCTTCTCTGGTCATGGTCACGTTTACGCACTCCTTTCAACGTATCAAAAAAGCACCTTGCAGGGGGCAGGGTGCTTTCTACCGTTTTTCTCCTTCGCTGGCTTGTTTTCTGTCCTCTTCCAGCAGCTTTTTAAGAAGTGCATCGCGTTCTTCTTGCGTCATCTTCCGAAATTTTTCAATTTCTTCGGTGTTCGGAATGTCATATTCCTTATATTTCACGCTACTTCACCTCTCCGAAAGCGCACGCCCTATTAAAGGAATTTCCGCTCCAATTCCACATTCAGCCCCAAATCATCCAGCGGGATTCCTTCATTCAGCAGCGTGTTCTTGATGGTGTCCAGCACTTCGTAATACGCAAGGCGCTTCCCCTTGTAGAAGGCATCATCGGGGTTTTCCCTTGCCTCGTTCATCGTCTCATTGGCATTGTCAATGACGCGGGCAAGGATATACTTCAATGTACTTTCATTCATCGTATTCACCTCTTCTCTTTAATTCTGCAATTCTGCGCGCCCTTGATTCACGGAAATTAGTGATTTCCTTATACCAATGCTTTTTTAGTCCTTCTTGCTCACGCGGGTCTCTTTCATCCCAATTTGGCACATGCTCTTCGGGATGCTCAATCTTATGCCAATGCTCTACAATCCGCTGGTCAAACGTTTCCAATGACTTTCGGATAGAAGAAGTTTTTTGCCGCTGCAAATCTTTTTCGGCGGAATTTGCAAAGAACTGCAAATCCATCTGAATTATACCACCTTTGCGCTGCTTATTCAACACCTTTTCCGCTTTCAGATACTTCTCCTCAAACTCCCTGAACCCCTCCGCCTTGTCCAGCCCGAAGAACTTCGCCCTGTCCTTCATGGTCTGCAACTCGTCCGCGTCCAGCGCCCACTTCGCCCTTGTCAGCGCGACGCAGCGGCAGTTGCAGTCCTCTTCGGGTCGCCCGAATGCGCCGGGGTATTCGGCTTTCTTGCCGTCTATCTCGAACGGTTCGCCGACTTCGCGAATCTGCCCGTCAAGGATGCGGTGATCCGTGCGCGTGTTGCCGTCCAGCACTGCATCCCACTGCTTGACGACTTGGCAGCCTTGCCCCTTGGCGGCGTTGCGCGCGTCGTCAGCGGATTGCTGCTGAATGCGGTGTCCTTCGGTGCGGACGATGGTCTTCGCGCGTTTGAGCGGAATGCCGGAAGAAATCTGCACCTGACGGGCAATCATGTTGTAGTCGCTGCCGATGGAGATGCCGATGGAAATCTCCCGGCGGATGGTCTTCTTCAGCTTCTGCATATCCACGCCGAGTTCACCGTACAGCCGCCCGCTGAGCTTGCTGTCCGTGCGGACGGCGCGGGTGACGGCGCGCTGGTCAATCGGCGCAAGGATAGGCATCCCCTGCTTGTGCAGGCTGTACATCGTGCCGACGTAGCCGTGCTGATAGCTGCGCGTCAGGTATTCTTCGATGGTCTGATTGCTTTTCTTGTGCAGTTCGTCCAGCGCGGCGTTGATTTGGGCTTTCATCGCCTCCTGATAACGCTTCTGGTAGATTTTCGATTGCGTCATTTCGTCGCTTTCGAGGATGCGAATGTGGTTGTCGATGCGCCGAATCGCCCGCTGGTACGCCTTTTCCAGTGCCTTGATGGTCTCCTGCTCATCATCCAGCATGGCTTGCAGGGCTTCCTTCTCGCTCTTGCGCATTCACATCACCCCGCGTCATCCTCTTCCGCCGGAACGTCCGCCAGCACCACGTCCGCCGCGCCGTCGTCTGATTTCGTCCGCCCGCGAATCGTCTTGTAGTCCAGTTCCAGCACGTCGCAGATGTTTTCCAGCAGCGTTTCGTCATCCAGCACGTCCGCAAGCGTCATCAGCGTGTTCACCTGCGCCTGCTGCTTCTGCGCGTCCGTCAGCTCAATCTGCGCGTTGTCCAGCGCGTTCGCCATCACCTCGCGCCGGAAGTCGAAATACACGTCCTGCATCTGGTAGTCCGTGCCGCCGGATTCGTTGATTTCCGCCAAAACGATTTTCAGCAGCTTGCGCATGAACTGCTTCAGCCGGATTTCCAGCTTGTTGCACTTGAGGTCAAGCAGCGCATAGCGGCTCTTGATGACGATGTTCGTCACGTTGCCGTCGCCGACCTGCGCCGCGTTGAAGCCCATGCCGAAGCGGTAGATGTTCTTTTCGTCCAGTTCCAGCTTCGTCTGGCGCGCCTGATAGGGAATGTCAATCGTGCGAATCTCCACGTCGCCGCCGGAATCCGGGATGCCGATGTGCTTTTTCGCCCGGATGTTGGTCATCAGCTCGTCGAGGTTGTCGCCCTCGAAGCCCTTGACAACGTAGAGGACTTCGTTCGCGTCCTGAATGTTGTTGGATAGCCCGCAGGACATGAGGTCGTAGTCGTCAATCAGCCCCTTGATGGTTTTGAGGCCGGAAAACTGCTTCTGCCCGTTGTCCAGGCGGAAGAAGGGGATGAAGCCGAAGCCGTCAAAGTAGGTGCTTTCGTCGCCGGGCTTGCGCCAGATGGTGTGCGGGCGCGGGTTCAGCGGTGCGGATTCATCCGGCACAATCTCGCCCTCGTTCACCTGGCAGAAGAAGTGCGTCTGCTTTTTGTCCCACACCTGAATGCGCTTGATGGCTTTGTTGTCCTTGCCGATGCGGTCGATGTACCAGTAGATGACGTACTCGCAGCCGTCGTCGGTGTCCTTTGCCCGCACTTCCACCACGCCGAGGCTGTCCGCTGCCTGAAAGCGCGTGTGGCCGTCCGCGTCCTTGTAGGCGTACATGTACTCGAAGCCCTTCGCCACCGTGCCCGTGATGACCTCGTAGAGTTCGGCGGTGAAATTCTCGTCGAAATAATCTTCGAGCGCCGCTTGAAGTTCCGGAATGTCCGACCGCACGAACGCTTCCTGCCCGGACAGCATGTACTGCGCCTCTTGGTCTACCAGCTCGGTGAAGAACGGGTGGCTGATTTTGATGTTCGAGCGGGTTTTGTCCTCCTGCGGCGTGCCGTCGGCGTTGATGAAGAACAGGCGGTAATTGCGGATGTCGTGGTCGCCCTCATAATACTTTTGACCGACCCGCGCAAACCGTTTTTTGTCGGAAGATGCGTCGTTGTCAATGAATGCTTTGATTTCGGGAATTGTCAGCATGTCAATCACCCCTTTCAGGTGTTTTGTGCCGCCTTGGTGCGCTGGTAGGTCGCCGTCATCCCCGCGCCGCCGCTCACGCTGATGACGGTCGTCGGGGCATAGGTAGTCAGCGCCTTGTAGGCTGCGACTTCGTCCGCAGAAATGTCGGTTTCCACCGGTGTAGCAAGCGCAGCCCAAATAAAAACGTCATTCTCGTCCAAAAACTGCTTAAAGTCATCGAGGGTCGTCGTGCCCATTTCCGCGTAAGCGAAACCGATGATATTGCTGCTGCTGGTAGCAATGCCGCCTACGGTTTCACCGTTGATGGCAGCACTGAAATGCGTGCAGAGCACTCCTACCGTATTGATGCCGTTGAACGTGTAAAAATAGCGGTCAACCTTGTTTCCAGTCTTCGTCCATCTCATCGAGGATGTCAGCTTGATTTTGGTGATGCGCTGCACCCGCACGCCGCGCGCCAAATCCACCTCGTCGCAGACCCACTGCCGCCCGTTCTCATCCGTGTAATTGCCGCTGGATGCAACCGGGATGCCGCACAGTGCGTTCGGCGTTTGCAGCGTCAGCGTCTGCGATTCGTTCGCGCCGTCCGACACCGTGACCGTCACCGTTCCGCCGTCGCCCGCGCTGACAATCGGCACGGGCGCGGTCGGGAGCGGCACGCCGTTCTGCGTGCTTTTGCCGTACACATGCAGTGCGCCAAGCGGTTTCCCTCCGATGCACTCCGTCAGCGTCAGCGGATTGCCGGAAAGCGTCGCGTCCTCGCCGCTGGTCACGTCCTCGTATAGCTTGCGGATGAACGTACCATAGAGCCGGTTGTCGCGCTCCACGCCCATCTTGGCGGCAATGTCATCCAGCACGTCGCCTAGCAGCCGCCCTTGTGTCTGGATGCCCAGCCCTGCCGCCAGCGCGTCCAGCTTGCCGTGGAAGCTGACCTTCTCGCACGGGATTGCGTACTGCGCAAGAATCGCCGTCAGTCTTTCTCCGTCTGTCATTCGTGTCATCCTCTCGTTAGTACGTCCATTTCTTGTTGATGATGTATTTTTCCAGCGCATAGCGCATGGCGTCCATCAGGTGGTTGAAGTCGTCAATGGGGCCATCGAGCATCTTGCCGAACTTGTCCTTGTCCCATGTGTAGTTGCTGATTTCCGTCAGGAAGTTTATGCAGCGCGGGTGGATGATGATTTCGAGGTTCTGAATCCACTGGATGCCGCTGCGGATGCTGTCCGCGCCTTTCGCCGCGCTGTGTACGCGCAAGCCCATGCAGCGCAGCTCAGCAATGGATTTCGGCTCTGCGCCGTCGGCGGTGATGTTCACTTTGCCGTAGCCCATCGCCGTCACGCGCTTGGCAATCATGTCGTTCGTCAGCCCCCGTTCGTACAGCTCGTCAAAGACGTACAGGCGGCGCGCCGGAATGTCCAGCAATCCGCAGAACAGCGCCGTCGGGTCGTTGGTGAAGCCGAAGTCCAAGCCGAACACGGATTCAAGGGTGTGCGTCCGGCTGATTTCCGCCGGGTCGAACGGAGATTCCCGCCAGTGCTCGTAAATGAGTCCCTCCACAATGCCCCAGTTCCCTAAGCCAGCCACGGCGTAGCGGCGCGGGTTCGTCGCCTTCATCCGCTCAAATAGGCGTAAATCCTGCTTGTCCAGCCACTCGTTGCACTGGTAGTTCGTTGTGATGGCGAGGATGTCCGGGTCTTGCACGTCAAAAAAGCGCGCTTTCAGCCAGTGCTTCTGATTCCACGGGTTGAACGTCAGCGTGATTTGCTTGAACAGCGGCGGTGCGCATTCGCCGCGGATGGATTCATCCAGCGTGTTGAAGTCGCTCTCGTTCATGATTTCGTAGGCTTCTTCAATCCACACCCAGCACAGCACGCCGCTCTGCGCGGTGATGGAGGTCAATTTCAATGGATCATCCATGCCGCGAAAGTAGATTTTCTGCCCAGTCGGCTTGTAGGTGATTTCCAGCGGGCTTTCCTTCCAGCTCCAGAACGCCTCCACTTGCAGGCGGTGAATCGCCCAGAGAAGCTGTGTGAAGCAGCTATCGCGCAAGGTGCGGTACGTTTTGCGGATGACCAGCAGGTTTGCGCCGGGGTACTTCATCATGCGGTAGATGAAATTCAGCGCCGTCGTGGTGCTTTTCTTGCTTGCGCGGCTGCCTTTGCACACGCGGTAGCGCCCCGTGAAGCGCCAGAACGCGCCGTAGCCGCGCCCGACGACATCCGGCAGGTAGATTCGCGGCTGATTAGTCGTCAAGCGCATCCTCTCCCGCCAAAATCACCGGCAGGCTGCCCGACACATCCACCCTGTCCGTGAACAGCCCGTAGCGCTTGCCCAGCAGCTCCGCCGCCTTGTTCGCGTCGCACAGCCGCGCCGGAATCTCGACGACCTTCGGTTCTTCCTTCTTCGTCGTGCGCCGGGTGGGCTTGCTGCCGCCCTCGCCAGGGATGACTTCCGTCTTCTCCTCCATGCAGGTCACGACGACAAATTCCTTCATCTCCCGGCGCATCACCGCCGTCAGGTATTTCAGCACTTCGTCCTGCTTGGCAATCAGCGCATCTTCCTTTTCGTTCATGCGCTTTTTGATGTTTTCAGCAACCTTAGGTTTTGTGAGGTTTTCTGCCGCAATCGCCGCTGCCGTTTTCGGGGAATATCCGGCGCGGATGGCGGCTTGCGTCGCGTTCAGGTCAATCAGGTACTCGTCGCAGAAGCGGCGCTGTTTCTCGGTCAGTCCAGCCAAGTCCACCATCCTTTCTGGAATGCGGAATTGCGCCTCCACACGCGGGGCGCAGCGAATTTGGGGCACAAAAATACCCGGCGGAGACTGGCGCGTCCGTCGGGTGAGGTGATTGGAGGTTTCCATGTGCAGTATAGCATGAGTGGGGTATGAAATACTATGATATTCTATGCACACATCTGCAGTAATGGCAAGAAAAAAATCGCCGCAAGCTGGAACTTGCAGCAACTGTGAAGCTCTTCAGTGGCATCGCGTTGCTGGTTAGCGCCCTCGCAGCGTTGATTATTTCAATCCACATTCTCCGTGAAGAGAACGGCAGCGAACATTTATATGCTTCACCCTTCGATTGTACCATACGGCAGGGCAGGAAGTCAAGCAAGCGACAAGCGTTCGCTGTTTCGTTTCATGCAGATTGGGAGGAAAAAAGCGAAAATCTCTGTTTTGTCTCTTGACACAATATGTTGATTGCGGCACAATAGCACATGAAAGGAGTGTCATCATCATGTGCTACAACCCGTCGAATCCCCCTGTCGAAAGCATCCCCGCCCTTATCAAAAGCAAGCGCAAGGAGCGCGGACTGACCCAACGCGCCCTTGGCGAAATGTGCGGCTATACCGGCGCAAGTGCTGAACGCGTCGTGCAGCTGTGGGAGTACGGCAAGCAGTCCGTGCCGCTGGAGCGGATGCGCACCGTTGCCGCCGCGCTGGAAATCCCGGTGGATTTGCTCGTGCCGTGAGCCTCCACCGGGGAGATTTCGGTATTGTACGCCGAAGCGTTCAGCAACGCAATGTGGTATACAAAAATAATCTTTTGTTAGCGGCGGCGTAAATCATCCCATGCGGTCAGCGGCGATTGTACTGCTGACCGCCTTTTGCTTTTACCGCCTGTTCACCATCACACACGCCACACAGACCACCGCCGCCAGCAGACACAGCACGCCGATTATCGCCATTCCTCCACCTCATAACCGCTGCTCAACCGCAAGGGCAAAACCCGCAAAGATTGCAAGACCAAACGCGCGAAGCAAAAGCAGTTCCGGCGCATCATCGCGCCGCCGCATTGCATCCCTATAAGCGCAAAGATGGCAAACCGCGCACCCGCCAAGCACTGCCGCCACAGGATTCCCCATCACCCTTGCGTTCTCCTCCCTTGCATCGGTTCATCCTCGTCCAGCACCCGCTGAAACGCCTCCAGCGCCTGCCCGTGCAGGGAGCAGACGTGCCGCCACGAGTAGTTCATCTCGCAGGAAATCTTCTCGAACGTCTCAAACAGCAGATACCGCCGGAAAAGCACCGCGTAATACCGCCGGTCGGTCAGTTTGCCCAGCTTTGCCGCGATGTCGCGCTTCTTGTCCATCAGGCGGTCGATGTCCCGGTTGATTTCGGCTTTCAGGTCAACGATTTTCGCCACCGCGTCCGCCAGACGATCCGGCGCACCGCCGCCCCCGGATACGCCGTCTTCCCGCAGGATGGGCGTGATGCGCGTCGCCATGTCCTGCAATCGCGCTGCGTCCGCCAGCTTGCAGGTGATCCGCTCGTCGAGAAAACGCACCTGCGACAGATACTCTTTCGCCCGCATGTTCGCCCCTCCCGAATCGCCTATCAGCACCGCCAGCCGCCATTTCGCTTTTTCGGCGGCACTTTCGGCGGATTTTCGGCTTCCTCCACCGTCTCCGGCGGATTCTCTCCCGCGACGCGCTGGGCTTCGAGCAGATAGTCATCACCGCGCTGGGAATACACCGCGTCCCTCGCTTGCCCCATGCCGTACACAGGGATGCGGCGCACCCGGCAGTCATCCACCGTCGTCGCCTTGCGCAGGGCGCGGATTGCCGCGTCCACCGCCTCGTATTCGCGGAAATTCACCGCCAGCATATGCTTGCGAAGCCACGTCAGCTGCTCCAGCGCGTAGTTCTTTTCCGCCAGCGTCAGCGCCGTGCAGGGGTAGAGCGGGTCGGTGCAGGGGGATTGGTTGCTCATGTTGCTTGTCCTCCACGGTTCAGTGCTGCTTCCAGCCGATTGGCAATTTCCATCGCCGCGTCACGGAAGCGCACGTTGTAGCTCTGCGGAACGTAATACGGGCAATCCGGGCAGCGCTGATGCTCGCGGCAGACCGCGTTCGCACTGCCCATGCACCGGAAGTAGCGAATCAGCTGCTCCGTTGTCATGTCGCTTGCTTGCATCAGCCGTCCGCCCCTTCCTCGCTGGCATCCGGCATCTGCTGATGGCGGCGGCGCATCTGTGCCAGACCCTGCTGCGCTTTTTCGCGGTCGCCGGGCTGTCTGCCCTCCACCACGTCGCGCAGATAGGCGTATTCGCCCACCTCGTCCGCCGTCCGAACGCCCGCATAGTGCCAGTCTTGCAGGAGCGTCAGCACATACGCCATCGGGGACTTCGCGCCCGTCGTGGCGGCGCACCGGACGGCTTCACGCAGCACCGCCAGCGGCATATGCAGCACATCCGCCGCAGTCGCCAGCCGCTGCACCTGCGCTGGGGCGGGAATCGCACCGAAATCAGACCGCCAGATGGCAGCAATCTGCTTATCGCGCGCGCCCGCCCGTACACGCGCGTTCCGCTTCGGTGTATTCCTCATCCTCTTCTTCTGGGTAACCCGTTTTCCCTGTTTGGTATTCTCTTTCCGTATAGTTTGGTACTATGTTACCGTTCTGAAAGTGCTGCTGTCCACTGCATATTTTCCAATTCTTCATGGAAAGCTGTGGAGAGGAAGCATTCATGAAAACAGGCATGGTTTTGCTCGCTGCTCCC
>ULQK01024642.1_pt1 | contig 13151 bp, 10 predicted proteins | sample 1954371 | NCBI WGS metagenome assembly ULQK01 (sample SAMEA4835652, study PRJEB28245) | human gut metagenome | biome: gut microbiome; material: fecal sample | place: Denmark | collected 2008 | reverse complement strand
ATTGAGATTGCCATTGAGATTGCTTGCGGATTTTAGGATAACCAAAAACAAACTCTTTTTTCGCTTTCTGTTACAAAACGCTTTCTGTTACAAAACGCTTTCTGTCATAAACCTAAAATGGCGAGTCGCTAATTGAAGCGACTCGCCATCTTCTATATAAATACTTTCAAAATGTTTCTTCCTAAATGGAAAGGGGTGTCAGCTTGCTTTTTAAGTAAGCCAAGATTGTTTACTTGTGCAAATCAATCTTGTGACCCAAACTAATTGCCTGTGCTACAGTTGCAGCAACAATGGCGAATACAACTAATGTCATCATAATAATTTCCTTTCTTTAAATTGTTATCCTTAAACTAATCTTATATATATCTTTTCTCTTTTAGACGATGCAAAATTACTACAATTTTGCTGTGTGCGCAAACAAAATAACAAAAGACACACTCAACTACCCCTTTTTATTGACTAAAGTCAAATAACGATGTCATTCTGTCACATTTAGTAAATTTCCTTGAAACCATTTTGACACATTAAGCGAAAGTTTGTCACTAAAAGAAGAAAACAGACAGCAAATAGGCAAAAAACAATAAATACCTTAATAAAATGTAGCAAACTGCTGTTTTTGAATTGTTTTTATTAATTTTGCAGATAGAATAACAACTCAAACGATGTCTTTAAAAATAAATAAAACTGTTGGCGACATATCAAAAGTGGCTTTCTCGCTGTTGCTTGGCGGCCTAATACTCTTCTGGATGTATCACGATTTCAAGTTTAGCGACATTGCCGACGTGCTTCGCCACGACATGAACTGGACGTGGATGCTTCTGTCCTTCCCCTTCGGCATCTTGGCCCAGATGTTCCGCGGCTGGCGATGGCGCATGTCATTGGAGCCTGTTGGAGAGCATCCTCGCCACTCTACAAGCATAAACGCCGTGTTCCTGTCTTACGCTCTGAGCCTCGTCATACCCCGCATCGGCGAGTTTGCACGTTGCGGCGTGCTGAGCCGTTACGACAAGGTGTCGTTCCCCAAAGCCTTGGGCACGGTTGTCACCGAACGTGCTATCGACTCGCTGCTTGTGGCCTTTGTTGCCGCCTTCACTTTTCTTTGGCAGGTGAGCGTGTTCAACGTGTTCTTCGACAAGACGGGCACAAGCATCGACACCATTCTTCGTGGCTTCTCTCCTGCCGGATGGGCCGTGACCGGTGTGTGCGGCGTTGCGGCGTTAGCTCTTTTATGGGTGCTTGTACGCAAGCTCACTATATATAATAAGGTGAAAAACACCATCGGCGGAATATGGCAGGGCGTGATGTCGCTTCGCAAGGTCAAGAACGTTCCGCTGTTCATCTTCTTCACCATGGCCATCTGGGGCAGCTATTTCCTGCATTATTATCTCACATTCTTCTGTTTCGAGTCGACAGCCCACCTCGGCATGTCCTGCGCACTTGTCACATTTGTCGTGGGAAGCATTGCCGTCATCGTGCCCACCCCCAACGGTGCCGGCCCGTGGCATTTTGCCGTGAAAACCATGCTCATCCTCTATGGCGTGGCCGATAACAACGCCCTCTACTTTGTGCTCATCGTTCACACGGTGCAGACACTTCTCGTCGTAGCCTTGGGCGTGTACGCATGGATAGCCCTGTCGTTCACAAAGAAGAGGACGGCTGCGGTACAGACAAACTGATTTCTTATTTTAAACCACATAAAACATAAAAAATTATGAGCGAAATCAAGAATCTAAAACCAGAGTGCATCTGGCGAAATTTCTATGCACTGACACAGGTTCCACGTCCTTCAGGACATCTTGAAAAGATACAGCAGTTCCTGCTCGACTTCGCTGCCAAGGCTGGCGTGGAGGCTTTCAAGGATGCTGCCGGCAACATCGTCATGCGCAAACCCGCCACTCCTGGCATGGAGAACCGCAAGGGCATTATCTTGCAGGCACACATGGACATGGTGCCGCAGAAGAGCAAAGACAGCACACACAACTTCGTTACCGACCCCATTGAGACATATATCGACGGCGACTGGGTAAAGGCTAAAGGCACAACCCTGGGTTCCGACAACGGACTGGGCGTGGCTGCCATCATGGCTGTCATGGAGGCTAAAGACCTGAAGCACGGACCCGTTGAGGGACTGATCACAGCCGACGAAGAGACAGGTATGTTCGGTGCCAACGGTCTGCCCGAAGGCGAGCTTAACGGCGACATCTTGCTCAACCTCGACTCAGAGACATGGGGCAAGTTTGTTATCGGTAGCGCTGGCGGCGTTGACATCAGCGCAACGCTCGACTATAAAGAGGTAGAAACCGATCCCGAGGATTCAGCCGTAAAGGTTACGCTTAAGGGTCTGCGTGGTGGCCACTCCGGTCTTGAGATTCACGAGGGTCGCGCCAACGCCAACAAGCTCATGGTGCGCTTCGTTCGCGACGCTATAACCGAGTGTGAGGCACGCCTTGCTACATGGCACGGTGGCAACATGCGCAACGCCATTCCTTTCGAGTGTGAGACCGTGCTCACGCTGCCCAAGGAGAACGTGGAGGCTCTGAAGGAGCTTGTTGCCGAATGGAAAGAGACTTTCGAAAACGAATATAGAGGCATCGAGAGCGGCATAGAGTTCTTCGCTACAGCTGTAGAGACACCCTCTCACGAGGTGCCCGAGGAAATTCAGGACAACATCGTCGACGCTATCTACGCTTGCCACAATGGCGTGACACGCATGATCCCGTCGTTCCCCACCGTTGTTGAGACCTCTTCAAACCTCGCCATCATCAACATCGCCGACGGCAAGGCATCTGTTCTCTTCCTCACACGCTCGTCAAACGAGACCATGAAGGAATATGAGGCCACCACTCTCGAGAGCTGCTTCTCTATGGCAGGCATGAAGGTTGTGCTCAGCGGCAGCTACAACGGCTGGGATCCAAACCCCAACAGCGACATTCTGAACCTCCTGAAGAAGAACTACAAGGAGATGTTTGGCAAGGAAGCCACAGAGCAGGCCGACCATGCAGGTCTGGAGTGTTCTGTCATCCTCGGCAAATATCCTCACCTCGACGTTGTGTCGTTCGGTCCAACGCTCTGCTCTCCACACACAACAGGCGAGCGTTGCTGCATATCTACCGTTGCTCCATTCTGGGAACTGCTTAAGAAGACCATGGAAACGGTGGGAGAGAAATAATTAAGTGAAAAACGAAAAGTGAAAAGTGAAAAATCCAATAGCTAAGGCTATTTTAGATTATTGCTAAAAAAAAATTAAAAGGTAAAAAGGTAAAAAAAGGCTAACGCCATAAAACCTTTTTACCTTTTTCTTTTTAAAGAAGGCTCAGCTTTTAATAAATCATTGGATTTTTCACTTTTCACTTTTCGTTTTTCCCTTCCAAGGCGCCAGCCTTTTTTTTACCTTTTTACCTTTAAAAAGATTTTTCACTCTTCCCTTTTCGTTTTTCTCTTCCAAAGGCGCCAGCCTTTTTTTTACCTTTTTACCTTTTTACCTTTAAAAAGCCTTTTTACCTTTAAAAGTTCCACCTCAATCCCATCTGCAAACTAAAGTTGCAAGGATGTTCTTTGAACACGGTCTGCACGTTGCTGCCGTTGTCGAAATAATATCTCATTCCGGGCTCCACATACACACCCATCTGCTTTATGACGTTTAGCTGCACGCCAGCGGCAGCACCGACCGACAACTGCGCACGATCCTTGTCTATGTCGGTGGTGTGACCCTCCGTCTCCACCTTTGCCGACACGTTGAAGTCGGCTTGTCCGCCCGCATTAACATAGGTTTTAAGCCAACTGTTGCTCCAGATGGTGTAGCTTGCCGTGAATGGTATGCCTACATAATGAAGAGTCTGCTCATCCTTAGAGGCGTTGCTTGACGTGCCGTGCTCAAAAGACGAGGTGGCAAGCGTGTAGACAAGGCCCGAGGTAAGGGCGAGACGGTCGTTAAGGGCATAAGACACCGTTGCGCCAAACGACACGGGCATGTTGTGCTTCGTCGTCTCCTTGCAGTCACGTTGCAGAGGTTCTGCACTAAGATAAGCGTTGCTGCTACCCTGAGCCATGGCTACATCCGAATAGCGCATAGGCATGATGCCGTTAGTTGACGAATAGCGAGTCATGTTGCCCGATGTGCCAACACCAAACTGCCATTTTGATCCACCATTTGCTGCGCGTCGTGCGAACTGTTCTTCGGTTGCGGCAGAGCGCCTCATCGCCGTTGCGGCAGAGCGTCCCGTCGCCGTTGTCTGCGTCTGTCTGTTCGTCATGCTCCTTGCAGTCGTCATGCTCCCTTCCTTTAACCCACGCTTTGCCTCAGCCTTTGCTTCTTGGTCCGTCACATCCTTAGAAGGCGCGACACCATTGCCCCTTTCATCTGTGAAAGTCTGAGCAGCAACAGCCTTGCTGTCGTTATCGGCCATCGCGACCATGTCGGCGCCACCATCAGCGCGACGAGACATATACTGGGCAACCATTGTGGCGTTTGAACCGCTTGAAAGGTTTGAACCACCCGAATGGTTTGAACCGTCAGAAAGATTAGAGCCTACAGAAACATTGGATCCGTTTAAAGAATTGGATCCGTTTAAAGAATTGGAACCTACAGAAAGATTATAATTTTCCGAAGGCCCCGTCCTGTCAGCCCTTTTCGAAACCGCAGGGTTAACCTCGGCGTTGTCATAAGCCACCACGCCCAACGCCTTTGCTCCGCCAGGCAGCGTGTCATCATCGTGCGCATACCACCACAGCCCGGCACCGGCAACAATAGCCACCGATGCAGCCACAGCCCATCGTCTGAGCACCACACGTCGCGGTGTCTTGGCAATGGTCATCTGCGGAGCTGCCGCAGGCTGCGCGTCGAGCTTCTGCTCAATGGCATCCCACAGACCTTCCGGCACGTCAGCCTCAGCATTGCCGAGCCGCTGTCGCATCTGTTCTGCAAAACCGTTGTGTTTCATATTGTTGCCTTATTGTTGCTTTTTAATGTAATCGTTAATCATCTTGCCGAGCAATTTCTTCGCGTGAAAATATTGCGATGCCGACGAGTTCTCCTTTATCCCGAGCCGTTGCGCTATCTCCTTGTGGCTCATCTGCTCAAACACAAACATGTTGAGCACCACCCTGTAGCCATCGGGAAGCCGCGCAATCATGCTCATGAGCGCCTCGTCGCTCACGCCGCCGATGTCGGGCTCGGGCTCATCGGCAATGTTTGGCAAATCGGAGGTGAAGCTAAGCGTCTTGTTCTTCCGCAGAAAGTCGAGCGACATGTTTGCCACGATACGCCCCATCCACGCCTTCAGCGACCCTTCGCCACGGTAAGAGAAAGAGCCTATTGATGTGAAGATTTTGACAAAGCTGTCTTGCACAACATCTTGCACATCGTCCCTGTCCGGAACATATCGCAGCGCAACGGCCATGACATATCCCGAATAGCGGTCGTAGAGCGTGCGCATGGCTGTGCGGTCGCCCTCCTTTATCCTACTTACGAGCAGCTCTTCTGCTTCCAAAATCTCCTTGTTATTAAAGTTTCACATGTTTTAGCCACGCGAAACCAACATCATTTTTTCTTTGTTGTTGTAAACGTAATCTGCAAGTCGGCATCCACGGTCTCACACAGCTCACCTTTGCTGCCAAGAAGCTCCACCTTAAGCAGCGGAAACACCATGCTGTAGACGCCCGACACCTTCGAGAACGTGGCGTTGGGATAAGCCGTTTGCTGTCCCGAGGGCTGCGCCATATACAATATTGCCGAATAGGTTTTTCCGTCAACGGTTGCCTTTGTGAGCCATTGGCTTGCTCCAAGCTTCATGTAGACGGCGTGTTGCGAATAGCCAATGTTGTTGTAAGGCACCACATAGCCCTTGTCTGCGTCACACTCCACGTTACGGTGTGGCATGGCCATGCGCAAGATGGCAGCGTAAGGGACAGTCGAGAGGTCAAAGCCCGTAGAGTAGACACCCACCTCGCCCTTGCCGGCATAATGATTGCCTACCTTCCATTCGCCCTCATATCGTGCCACCAAGGTGGTGGCATTCGGGGCGCCAAGCCACTCTTTCTCTTGTGCCTCATCGCTACAGCCTGTCACGAGCACAGCCAAAGCCATGAGCAGATATGTCGTTATTTGTTTTATCGTCATTGCTGTCTATAAAAATTTTCCTTCGTTTTTTATAACGAAACGTGAGCGAAAGAAAAATCTTGCATGACGCCAACTTATTTTTTATTTTGAACACCTACTTATAACGTTTGCTGTTCATCTGTCCCACCTCATCGTAGAGCGTCTGCAAGATGGCCTTGCCCTTCTGCACGCGCACGCTGTCGCCCTCGGGAGCCACGTTGAAGAACACCTTGTTCGAGGCGTTGTCGTAAACGCTCACGCCCGTGTTGTCGAGGAAGCAGAAGCCGTTGACAAAACTGTAGAACGCGAACGGATAGGTGTAGCTCTCGCTCAGCACGTTACGGCTGAACAAGAAGTTGTCGTGCTTCAGACCGAGCTGTGCCAAGAGCGTGGCAGCAAGGTCGGTCTGGTTCATGATCTTCTCAACCGTCATCTTCTGGCGCACGGCACCGCCCGTCCAGATCATCGGTATGCGGAAGAAGCGCGGACTGAACCTCTCGCCCTCCTTAGGATAAGGTATGCCGTGATCGGGCAGCAGGACGATAAGCGTGTTCTTCCACTGTCTGGTCTTGCGGAAGCGTCTTATAAACTCGCCAATGCAATGGTCGGTGTAGGCAAAGGCGTTGAAATGGGCATCTTCAAACTTCTTGTACGGCACCTCAAACGGCTCATGGCTGCTCAGCGTGAGGAACGTTGTGAACCACGGTTTCTTGCTGTTCTCGCGCTCCTTGAGCATGTCGTAGAGATGGTTGAAGGTTATGCCGTCGGGCACACCCCACTTGCTGTAGTTGCGCTCGGTCAGGGAGAAGTCGTCTTGCGATGTTATTTTTTGGAATCCTCCAGCACGCAGATAGCCCTGCATGTTTGTGAAGTTGATGTCGCCGCCATAGAGAAAGTCGGTCTCATAGCCCGCCTGTCCCAACGTGTTTGCGATGTTGGGCAACTGCTGGCAGAGGTTTGACACCTTCATGAGCGACAGCGTGGGCAAGCCGGGGAAGCCGCTGAACGTGCATACGGTGCCTCGGTCTGTGCGGAAGCTGTTGGCGAAGATGCGCGAGAAGAACACACCGTTGTCGGCCAGACTCTCAAGGTTGGGCGCCACACCCTTCTCGCCGCCAAGACGTTCAATCATCGTGGCGCCGAAGCTCTCCATGAAGATCACGAGGATGTTGGGGCGCTGCGTTTCGAGCACCTGTGTGGTGTTGGTGTCGTTGGTGTCATACAGGCCCTTCATGAGCTGTGCGCGTCGCTGCTCGTCATAAAAGTTGAACTCGTCCTCATAGCGTGCCTGTCGTTCTGTGCTTGCAAACAGGTTGAACGCCGGGTTTATGGCCGAGAGGTTCAGATACTGGTCGTTGCTGAAATAGGCATCGCCCACATTGGCTGTAGACACGCGGATGCCTCCTCTTATAACAAGAAAGAGCAACGCGCCCAAGGGTAGAGCGCACAGCGTGGCAACGAGTTGCTGACCTATCATGTTTATCTTTTCAAGAGTCTTCGGCGTGATGAGCCACAGCAGAGCGCTCATCACGGCAGTCAGCCCTAAGATCATGCCTATGCGTGCAGCTATGTAACCGCCCGACACGCTGGCCATGGCGTTCTTCGGCGAGTCGATATAGATAAAAACTGACGCATCGAGCTTGCTCTCCCAGAACGAGAACAGCGACAGGTCGCCAACGAAGATGGCACTTATGAGGAGCATCACGATGACATAATATGGCGTCATGACCTTGCGGAACGGCAGATACCGGTACCACACCGATACCACGGTGAGCAGGAACGGCAGGATGGTGAGGTAGCCCGTGGTGGTGGCATCCAGTCCGGCGCCATGCCACATGACGCTCAGATAGTCGGTCAGCGCATAACTTTTAGATGCGTTCACGGCCATGAACACAGGCTTTTGTATGAGGAAGAACCCCCACACCAGCAAAAAATAGGATAAAAGATATTTTATTCTGTTCCACATATATCAAGACTCAAAAAAAATGAAAAACAAATAATGCAAACCGAGAGCAGAACGTCAAGCTTGCTTGAACGTTATGCCGAGGTGCAGCTTATCTTATGCAAAGATAATGCAAATAAATCAATTTGCCTACAATAAATTGCTCAATTGACATATTTTTCGTAATTTAGCCACAAAATTGGAAAAACTCATAACTTTTCACCACAACTGCAAACAACAAACATTGCGAAAATGGACAACAAGACAACATACGACAACGAAAAGACAGAACAGCTGTTTCGCCGTGACCTGCACGGCTACCTCACGTCTATAGGACAAGTGGATGAACGCCTGCCCGAAGCTCCCGACCTTGAGGAGCTGTGGCCCAAGCTGGCACAGAGCTACATGCCCGACGGCGTGAGAGAGTTTACCGCCTACCCCACCGCCTCGCTCGGGTGGATGATGTATATCGGCATGGCCGTGGCGAAATATTGGGATGAAGATTGGGCGTTATATAGTAAGGTGGAGGACCTGTACAAGTATCTGCGCGACCGCATCGACTTCGACCACATGGACGAATACATTCTTCGTCAGGTGCTCCTGCTCACGCCCGAGGCTGAGCACAAGGTCAACGACACCGTGGCCGAATGTGCCTCACGAACCTACAACGCCATCATGCACCTGCACCTTGAGCCAGGCACGCCCGAAGCCTTCCGCACCTATGTTGCCGCCCTCCATCAGCTCTACCTCATGGGCGTGGCCATGGAACTTAACGCGTTGAGCTATCACATGACGAAAATGTAAAAAAAACAACAAATAACCAAAAAATCATGATTAAGACAAAAAATCTATTACTGACAATCGCACTCGCCGTCCTCGCCATCGTTCAAGGCTGGGCACAGGAGCCGTTCACCTTTGCACAAGTCACCGACATCCACCTCAACAGCAATGACCCCAAGCCGTTGGAGTATCTCAACATGACCATTGCCGACATCAATAAGAACCCCAATGTCGACTTTGTGCTCATCACGGGTGACCTTGCCGACAACGGCGACAACGCCTCGCTGGAGCAGCTTGCCGAGGCTCTGAAGGCTCTGAACAAGAAATATTATGTGCTCACGGGCAACCACGAGACGACATGGAGCGAGTCGGGCATGGCAAAATTTAGCCAGCTGTTCGGCAGCGAGCGCATGGAGTTTGAGCACAAGGGCACCCTCTTCCTCGGCTTCACCTCGGGCCCGTTCATCAAGATGGCGCTGGGCCATGTGGCACCACAAGACATCAGTTGGGTCTGCGACGAGGTGCGCAAAAACGGCAAGGGCAAGAAGGTGTTCATTGCAACCCACTACCCCATGCTCAAGGGCGACCTCGACAACTGGTACGAGGTGACCGATGCCTTCAGAAAACTTGATGTCAAGGCGTTCATCGGCGGCCACTACCACCGCAACAAGGCGTTCTTCTATGACGGCATTCCGGGCTTCCTCTCACGCTCCAACCTCAAGGACGGCAACGGCAAGGTGGGCTACAGTCTGTGGAATGTTACCGCCGACTCGCTCACCGTGTCAGAGAAAAACGTCGGCGAGGAGCCTCGTCCATGGGGCGGCATCTCGCTGAAGAAGCAATATTATGACCCTCAGGGACATGCAGACGAATATCCCGACTTCAGCTGCAACACCAAGTATGCCGGCAACGTGGGCGAGAAATGGCGCGTGAAGAGCGGACGAAGCATCTACGCCTCTGCCGTGTGCTGGAAGAACAGCGTGTTCGTGGGCGACGTGACAGGCCGCATGACAGCCTACGACAAGGCCACGGGCCATGAGGACTGGCACTTTCAGGCCGACAAGAAGATTGTCGGCACACCAGCCGTGGTCAACGGCACCTTGGTCTTCGGCACCACGGGCGACCGCATATATGGTCTTGATGCCCGCACGGGGCGCGAGCTGTGGCAGATCACGACCGACCTGCCCGTCATGGGCGCCGTGGCTACAGACGGCAAGACGGCCTTCATTGGCGGCAGCGACCACAAGATGCACGCCATCGACGCACGCACAGGCAAGGAGCGCTGGACCTTTGACGGCGTGAAGGGTTACATCGTGACACGGCCCTTGCTCACACAGGGCATGGTAGTGTTTGGCGCATGGGACAGCAACCTCTATGCTCTCAGCGAGAAAGACGGCAAGCTGCTGTGGACATGGAAGCACCCGAAGGGCGGTCTTCACTACTCGCCGGCTCAGGTGTGGCCCGTGGCAAACAAGGAGGCCATCTTCATTGCCGACCCGCAACGCGCCCTCACAGCCATCGGCCTGAAGGACGGCAAGACGCTGTGGCGCACGTTCCAGTCGAAGGTGCGCGAGAGCATCGGCATGTCGGCTGACCGACAGCGCATCTTCGCCAAGACCATGCAAGACAGCATAGTGTGCTACAAGGCCACGGCAGCAGAGCCTCTGGAGCTGTGGGCTACCAACTGTGGCTTCGGCTACGAGCATGCGTCGACCATGATGCCTGTCATCGACGGCACGGTCTACAGCAGCACCAAGGAGGGACTCATCCTGGCTCTTGACGACAAGACGGGGCTTCTGAAATGGACCTACAAAGTGGGCAACTCGCTCGTGAACACCGTCACCACTGCCGACAAGCAGCACATCATCACCACCTCTACCGATGGCGACATCGTGATGCTGGAGAGCAAGAGATAAAAGCTGCCCGCTTGTTTCTGTTTCAACGACAATCTGGGGGGAAAATTTTAAAAACAATGGAGAGGTTTTTTAAAACAATGGAGAGGTTTTTAAAGCAATAGAGAAGTTTTAAAGACAATAGAGACAATAGGGACAATTCTTTGTTTGCGTAGTTTTTGTTTTTCGAACTGGCAGATTAAAGAATTGCCCCTATTGTCGTTTACTAAGATTTAGCAAGACTGTTCAATTTCAAACAACCAGCAAGCCAATCCACAAGTGATGGGGCTTCCCAAGTACCATGGTTACGATCCCTAAGTGCCGTGTTTACGCTACCTAAGTACCATTGTTACGCATCCTAAGTGGCATGTTTACGCTCCGTAAATGGCGTTTTTCTAACCTCGAAACGGCATAAACAACCGTTGCGCATAAGCGTCAAAAGAGCTGTTTTTACCCCTGTTTTGCATAAATATACAGAAAGACAAAAAGACAGCAAAAAGACATAAAATCTTTCATTATGCGCAAAATTTTAGTTAATATTCAATCACAAATTGTTAACATCCCTTAAATACACCCTTGATTTGTCATTAAGCCTCTTTGAGCTCGTCAAAGGGCCTCTTTGAGGCTGTCAAAGAGCCTCTTTGACAACGTCATTTGGGCACTTTCAAAGTGTCATTTGGGCTTAATGAGAAACCGAATAAATATACACTCCAAAATGCATATTTATGCACAACAAAAATGCTCCCTTTAATCTTCAATCGTTTCGACCAATCGTTCATTTCAATCTTCCATCGTTTCAACCAATCGTTCATTTCTATCTTCCATAGTTTCGACCAAACATTCATTTCTATCTTCCATCGTTTAGACCAATCGTTCATTTCTATCTTCATTCGTTTCAGCATAACGTTCCTTTCAACCTTCCACCAGCTCAATGAAATGATTCAAACGAAGCAATGGTGTTTGACAAAAATTGTCAATTAAGCTCCAACTCGTTGTTTCAGAACGCAATAAGCCCATTCAGGCCCATGCTTGTCAAAAACTGTCAAATGTTTTAGGCAAAAAAATTTGTTATAAAAGCCATTCTTTTCTACTTTTGCAGCAGACAAATAAGCGATAAAAGAGCTCGCTTAACGAATGAAATATTTTTTAATGAAACCAAAAGCGAAGAAATATGAATGCCATCTACATTGCTTGCAGTTTGATCACACTTGCATATTTTATCTATTTGATCGTTTTTTATCTCGGCATTGGGATAATAAAATGTCTGATGGAGAAAAGATATTATATGGTGCTTCAAAACATTTTTATCATCATTGTTTTGTTCTTTGGCCTTTATTGCATAGGCTATTTCGGATGGGTACAGAGCGCGGCAAGGATAGTGTTCTCTATTTTCAGTTAGCATCTGTTACATTTGCCGAAAACAACATAAACAAAAACAGGAGGATTGGCTATGGTTACCTTTTTAAAGAAACATTTTATAAGCATTGTTGCTTTATGCGTCTTTATTGTTGGATTATTGTGGGTTATTATCGGACATGACCGAGGTTCCTGCAATTCTGCCGACGCTGTTATTGATTACGACAACAAGCAGCTGTTGTCGGGGGTCACACCAACAGACAGAATTATCGGATTGGTGATAGGTGTCGGCGAGTTATATGTCATTGTTTGCTGCTGGCTGATGGAACGGAAAAACAAATTGTTAAGGAAGGAACTTGACGACATAAAAGGACAATTGACGGAAAGGAAATGAAATATGAAACTTTGCGCCACCCAACCTCTTAGAAAGAATTGGAGGTGTCGTGAAAGACTGTGCTTATGGGCTGTGAGAAAAAAACGCTATTCTTGCTGCTCATAAGCACATTTTTTATTATTTTTGCAAGACACTAAAAAAAGCTATTATGTCAAAACACAAACGATATGTTTTTCTTATAACAATAATAATCTCTGCTGTCTGCCTTTCACCAACAGCCTTGCATGCCAACAAGACCATGACGACACAGACCGAAGCGAACCCTTATGAACGCCAGGTGATGGAGGCATCGAAGATTGAAAAAATCATAGGTCTTACCATTGGTGGCTGCATTATATGGCTCATCATCGGCTACAAACGCATGGAGCGTAAGAACGAGATGAAGGAAGAACTGTTGAGGTCTAAAGAAGCGGAACATGAGGAGGCCTTGTCTTGCAAAGAGGAAACCATAGACAAGCTGCAAGCTAAGGTCATGGGCTATGAGCAACACAAAGACATGGCTCTGCCTCATGAAGGCATTGCAAACATAACAAATGCAACGATTTATCATCGGTTTAAGACCTTAGCGGAGAGACCGCTTGCTGAACCTTCTGAAGACGAATGGAGAAACATGTTGACAACTGTAGAACAGAACGTTCCGAGGTTTCGTGACAAGCTCATGGGCGAATACACGTTGAGCAGCAAAGAATA
>ULQK01020748.1_pt1 | contig 13202 bp, 12 predicted proteins | sample 1954371 | NCBI WGS metagenome assembly ULQK01 (sample SAMEA4835652, study PRJEB28245) | human gut metagenome | biome: gut microbiome; material: fecal sample | place: Denmark | collected 2008 | reverse complement strand
CCGGCGGCTGCGCATCGCCCGCAGGGACTTCGGCGTCGTCTTCCTGCTGAGCCTCTTCCGGGCCGGCTGTTCGCTGAGCCTCGTCTTCGCCTATGCCAACATTGCCACAGGCGTCGCTTCGACCATTCATTTCCTCTATCCGCTGGCCGTCGCGCTGGCCATGACGCTCTTTTTCCGCGAACGCTGTTCGCGGCGGCTGTTCACGGCCATCGCCGTTTCGCTCGCCGGCGCCGCACTGCTCTCATCGGGCGACATCCGTTCGAACGGCGGCGACGCGACGTTCGGCATCGCCGCGGCCTTCTTTTCGGTGATTTCCTATGCGGGCTATATCATCGGCGTGCGCAAAACCCGCGCCGCACAGGTCGAATCGACGACCCTCACGCTGCTGGTCATGGCCATCGGCGCCGCGCTGTTCGCAGCGGCGGGCAGCCTGACATCGGGATTGCATTGGGTCGACAACTCCCGCACCTGGGGCAACATCCTCGGACTGGCGATCCCGGCCACGGCCGTCTCCAACATCGCACTCGTGAAGGCCATCAAGGCCATCGGGCCGACGCTCACCTCGATTCTCGGCGCAATGGAGCCGCTCACGGCCGTGCTGATCGGCGTGCTTCACTTCGGCGAACCCTTCACCGCGGCAGGGATCGCGGGCGTCGTACTGAGCGTAGCCGCAGTCACGATCGTCGTGACGCAGGGCGGCAAGCCGGCCGGCAACGCCTGAACGGCCGTACGGCGGAAAACCAAACCCATATTCCGAGAAGGCGTGTACGAAACACCTCCGGCTACCTGCACGCCACGAACAAGCCGCCCCTGGCGCAATGTGTTGCGGCAGGGGCGGCTTTCATTTTCGGGCGATCGCCCGACGACCCGTCCGAAAAGGTCAGTCGTCGATGTCGATCAGGTTGAATTTCAGGTCGAACGTCAACTCCAACCCGTTGGTGAGCTTCACCTCGTAATCCCGTTTGTCGCGGTCGATCTGGACGACGGACGTATCGGGATAGTACTGGGAAACGTACTGCGCGATCTGCTGAGGGATGATCGCGGCAGGAACCGTCGAATATTTGCAGTCGACCTCTTTCCAGTCGCCGTTTTTCAGGAATTCGACCTTGGAGCTGCTGGTGAAGATCACCTCGTAGGTCGTATCGAAGAGTTCGCGCTCCATCTTGGCGAAGGAGACCTTTTCGTTGGGGAAATGCTGGCGGATGAACTGCTGCGCCTTTTCGGGCAGTTCGCTGACGCTGATCGGACGATCGTTGTCGGCACTGACGGTAGAGGTGCCGAGGGCGAACACTGCGGCGGCGAGAATCAGAAGCTTTTTCATGGCGTTTCGTTTTTTTAATGAATTGAACATTGTCCTTGTTTGATGATGCAAAGTTCATACGCGATTTTGAAACGAATTTGAAAATTCCCCGTCGCAACGAATTTTTTTCCGTTTTTTCGAAAAAATCACGGCCAACGAACCGAAAAGCGGTGGCGCCCCCCTTCGAAACGATAGTCGATCCGCAATCCGTAATACCGCCCGACGGCACTGACCAGCGCGAGTCCGAGACCGGTGGAACCCTCCTTGCGGGCGCCCTGATAGAAGCGTTCGAAGATATGTTCGGCATCGAGCGGCGCCGTACCGTCGTTGGTCACCGTCAGCGTGCGGTCGCGCAGTTCGACCCCGACCGCACCCCCTTCGGCCGTATGGAGGTAGGCGTTTTTCAGCAGATTGGTCACCAGCGTCGACGCCAACGACTCGTTCATCCGCACGACGAACGCCTCCGGAGCGGACACTGTGCAGGCGATGCCGCGACCGGCGTAGATCTCGTCATAGAGGGCGACCTGTTCGCCGACGACCGCGGCCAGATCGACCTCCGAGCTCTCGGGGAACTGGCCGTTGTCGATCTTGGTGAGCAGCAGCAGGGTCTTGTTGAGCCGCACGATCTGACGCAGCGTGCGCTGCATTTTGAGCAGCTCTTCCATTTGCTTTTCGGTGGGTTCGGTGTTGTCGAGCAGCCACTCGATCCGGTTGCCCAGCACGGCCAGCGGAGTCTGCAACTCGTGCGACGCATTGCCGATAAAGTGTTTCTGCTGTTCGAACAGCGCTTCGGAACGGTCGACGGCCTGCTGCGCCGCAGCACTGAGCCGTCGGAACTCCACGATCCGCGTGGAGCAGGGGACGGGCGCACCGCGACGGCCGGGCGTATAATCGTCGAGCCAGCGCAACAGTTCGTAGAGCGGGCGCATACTGCGATGGAAGACCCAGACGGTCAGCGAAATGGTGGTCAGCAGCAACAGCAGGTAGAGGAAGACCACCCAGTAGAGGATCGCCCGCAGCAGGTCGTCCTTCTCGAAGGTGGGGGTGGCGACCTTCAATTCGTAATAGGCGCCGTCGGCATCCTGGAAAATCGTTGTCAATACGCGGGCCGGCTCGGTCTCCTCCTTTTCGGGAATGTAGACCTCGGCGTCGTAGTAATCGATATGCGGACGGACGGCGGCTTCGGGAGCGCCGATGGGCACGATCGAATAGCTGTTGTTCGACCCGTTGTTCGGCTTCGGCAGTTCGCGTCCCGCGAGCATCCGCTTGACGATCAGCTCCGAATAGTCTTCCAGCGCATCGTCGGCCTCGTCGTTGATCTCGTCGACCATCGTAAAGTAGAACAATACGCCCCAGAGCGCCATCAGAGGCAGCAGGGCGAGCGACAGGCGCAGGGCAATGCGGGAGATGAGTTTCATGCGGCGGTGCGTATTCGGAAGCGGGTGCGGTCGCGTACCCGCTACGGGTTATTCGGATTGCGGCAGCGAGAGTTTGTACCCGAAGCCGTAGACGGATTTCAGCTCGACGGTCGCGCCGGCCTCGGCGAGTTTGCGCCGCAGATTCTTCATCTGGGCATAGACGAAATGGAAGTTGTCCGCGTCGTCGGCATGGTCGCCCCAGACGGCTTCGGCCAACACGGCCTTGTCGACCAGATGGTTCGGGCGCTGCATGAAGTAGAGCAGGATGTCGAACTCCTTTTTCAGCAACGCCAGTTCGCGTCCCTCCACCTCCACGCGCCGGCCCTCCGGCCAGAGCGATACGTTGCCCAGCGAGAGCGACAGATCCCCGCCGCTGCGGCCGCGCCGCAGCACGCTGCGTATACGCGCCAGCAATTCGGCCGTGTGGAACGGCTTGGGCAGGTAGTCGTCAGCGCCCTGTTCCAGCCCCAGAACCTTGTCTTCGAGCGAGTTGCGCGCCGATATGATAATTACGTTCTCGCGCTTGCGCAGCTCCTTGATATGCTCCAGCAGCCGCAGTCCGTTGCCGTCGGGGAGCATGATATCAAGCAGGATGCAGTCGTAGCTGTATCCCGCCACCTTGGCGTCGGCTTCGGCGTAGGTCGCCGCCGTTTCGACCACGTAGTGCTCCTGTACGAGGGCACGGTACATGATCTCGCGCAGCGACGGTTCGTCTTCCACGATCAAAATCTTCATGCGACAAAATTACGAAGCAATTTTGAATTAAAATCAAAACGGCGCACCCTTTTGCAAATTAAATCATACCCATCCGTACAGACTGCACGAAACCTGCCGGCTGAGCCGACCGCCGGCTCCGGCGACCGACCGCGACGGGAATGAAGACGGCAACTACAACGAACGCCTCGGACGAAGAGTGCGTCAAGGACTGCCGCCGGACGATTGCCTCGGTTCCTGCAACAGTCTCGTTGCGACCGAGGCAGGCGAGACGTTTCGGGCAAGTACGGTTCACGAAGAAGGCGACGTAGAAATTCACATCGCCGGACAGAACCTGAAAACAAGGTCGCTTTCTACGATGGATTTCGTATCTTCACAAAGATTCACCGGAGTAAAAATCAGACATAAAAGCAAGGTGCCTCTCTGCAAAATCGCAGAGAGGCACCTTCGAGGTCTGAAGCGGATTCGAACCGCTGTACAAGGTTTTGCAGACCTTTGCCTAGCCACTCGGCCATCAGACCAAATCGCCGATCTCTCATCCCTCGGGACATCCCGGATCGCAAATATCTCGAAACTCCGGACACTCCTGCCAACCCTTCTTGCAGGCAACTCCGAACGAATAAGATCGGTTTTGAGATTGCAAATATACAAACATTTCTCATTTTTACAAAACTTATCGGGGAACTTTCGGTTTTCACTGAAAAATCCCTACCTTTACGTTGAATTTCATCCTTCGTTTTCATGCCTCGACAAAGCCCGAATACGTTCGGCTCTGCGCCCGGCTTAACGAAAACGTTACAAAAATTGCACGATGGCCATCGACGATATTGCGCTCACGCTGGTTCCGGGATTGGGAGTCAAGGGGGTCGTTCACCTGTTGGAGGTTTTCGGTACGGCGCAGGCGATCTTCGCCGCATCGGCCGATGAACTGGCCGGACGGGCGGAGTTGCGTCCCGACGTCGCGCGCAGCATCGCAGCCCGTAAAAGCCATCCGGAGGCCGAACGCGAACTGCGCCATTGCCGCCGGCACGGAATTACGCCCCTCGCGTCGACCGACGACGCCTATCCCGCACTGCTGCGCGAAATTCCGGACTACCCTCATGTCTTATATATAAAGGGTAATGCCGAAGTCCTGTCGCAGCGCTGTCTCTCCATGGTCGGTACGCGCCGCATCTCGACCTACGGCCAGCGGCTTTGCGACGAGCTGGTGCGGGGGCTGACACGCATCCCGCAGGTCGTAGTGGTCAGCGGCCTGGCCTTCGGGGTGGACGTGGCCTGCCATCGTGCGGCGTTGGCGGCAGGAATCCCGACCGTGGGCGTACTGGCAAACCCGCTGCCTGATGTGACACCGGCGCAGCACACCTCCGTAGCACTCGACATGATCGAACGGGGCGGGGTACTGATTTCGGAACTCCACTCGCAGAGCAAGCAGCGGGGAACGTTCTACCTCGCACGCAACCGCATTATCGCCGGATTGAGTGCCGGCACGGTGGTCATCGAATCGCCCGCCTCGGGCGGATCGCTCGCCACGGCGCACTACGCCGACGGATACGACCGCACGGTCATGGCGCCTCCGGGACGAACGACCGATGCCAACTCGTTCGGCACCAACTCCCTGATCCGCAACCGCAAGGCGCTTCTGATCCGCTCGGCCGACGACATCGCCGAAGAATTGCAATGGGAGTTCGCGCTCTCCCGCGACGAAAAGACCGCTCCCGCACCCACGCCCGAACTGACGGCCGAGGAGCGGGAGATGCTGTCGCTGCTGGGCGACGAACCCCGCACGCTGGCCGAACTGATCGCCGCGAGCGGCCGCGACTACGCCGCGCTGAGCGTCCTGCTCATGGGACTCGAACTCTCGCAGGCGGTCCGGCAGCTGCCCGGCAACCGTTACGAACGTTTTCGATAAGCCGAGTGCAGAGCCGAACTTATTCGGGCTTTGCCGAGGCGAGAAAACGAAGAAAGAAATTCAACGAATCCGATAAACCGCGCACGATGAAACTGATCGATACCCACTCGCACCTCTACGAACCGGAGTTCGACGACGACCGCGAAGCGGCTGTCGCACGGGCCCGCGAGGCCAGCGTCGCGGCGCTGCTGCTGCCCGCCATCGACACCGCGAGCGACCGCCGGCTCTTCGACCTCTGCCGCAGCCACCCCGAATACTGCTTCCCGATGATCGGGCTGCACCCCACGTCGGTCAACGACAACCCCACCTGGCGCGAGGAGCTTGCCCGCGTGGAGCGTTACCTGCTCGACCCGCCCGCAGGCATCCGCTTCTGCGCGATCGGCGAAATCGGGCTGGACTACTATTGGAGCGACGCCTTCGTCGCCCAGCAGACCGAGGCCTTCGTCGCCCAGCTGCGGCTGGCCGCACGATTCGACCTGCCCGTAGCGATCCACACCCGCGCGGCGTGGGACGACATGTGCCGGATCATCGAAGCCGAGACGGAGCGCGCCCGCGCCGACGGCCGTCGGCTGCGGGGCGTCTTCCACGCCTTCTCGGAGGGTGCCGCCGCCTTCGAACGGCTGTGCGGCTGCGGCGATTTCCGCTTCGGCATCGGCGGTACGGTGACATTCAAAAAGAGCGGCGTGGCCGAGATCGTCCGCACGATGCCGCTCGATAGGATCGTACTCGAAACCGACTGCCCCTACCTGACGCCCGCACCCTACCGCGGGCAACGCAACGAATCGGCCTACGTGCGGCTGGTCTGCGACAAGATCGCCGAGCTCAAAGGCCTCGCCGCCGAAACAGTCGCCGCCGCGACGACGGCCAACGCCGAAGCGCTGTTCGGCATCCGTTACACGGAAAAGAATACAGAACGACGATGAAAAAGATAAAAATCACGGTCGTCCGCAAGGTTTGCCACCGCGACCTGATCGAACGCTACGAAAATCCGATCGACCATGCATGCGACATGCGCGAGGGACAAGTCTTCGTCGCCGACGGCTGGATGAAGAATCCCGCCTCGGCGATGATCTCGTGCAACGACGGCTTCCGGCCCGTGAGCTTTCTGATAGAAACCTTAGATTAGCAAAGGAAAACGATATGCTCTCCTCCATCCTCATCATCTATACCGGCGGAACGATCGGCATGAAGACCGATCCCGCCACGGGTGCGCTCGTGCCGTTCGACTTCCGCGGCATCTACGACGAATTTCCTGCGATCCGTTCGTTGCAGGTACGCATCGACGTGCAGTCGCTCACGCCGGTCATCGACTCGTCGAACGTCACTCCGGCGCTGTGGCTCCATCTGGCGGAGCTCATCCGCGACAACTACGCGCGCTACGACGGATTCGTCGTCCTGCACGGCACCGATACGATGTCCTACACCGCTTCGGCGCTGAGTTTCCTGTTGGAAAACCTCGCCAAGCCGGTCGTCTTCACCGGCAGCCAGATCCCGATCGGCGTACTGCGCACCGACGGACGCGAGAACCTTATCACGGCGATCGAAATCGCCGCTGCGCACGATGCGGAAGGGCCGCTCGTGCCCGAGGTGTCGCTCTACTTCCAGAACCGGCTGTTCCGCGCCAACCGCACCGTCAAACAGAGCGCCGAGGAGTTCGCCGCATTCCGCTCCTACAACTATCCGGCGCTGGCCGAAGTGGGCGTCAATATCACCTTCCACCGCGACTACATCCACCGCCCGGCACACGCCGACGCCGAACTCCGGGTCGCCGCAGCGCTGGACGACCGCGTGCTGGTCATCCGCCTTTTTCCCGGTCTGCGCGAACAGGTGCTCCGCGCCATGCTCTCGATCGAAGGGCTGCGGGCCGTAGTGCTGGAAACCTACGGCGCCGGCAACGCCCCCACGGCACCGGAATTCATCCGCGCCGTGCGCGAAGCCGTCGCACGGGGCCTGCTCGTCATGAACGTGACGCAGTGCAGCGGCGGCAGGGTCGCCATGGAGCTCTACGAAACCGGCCGGCAGTTGCAGGAGGCCGGCGTCATCTGCGGCCACGACATCACCACCGAAGCGGCCGTCGCCAAACTGATGTACGTGCTGGGGAAAAATCTCCCCGCAGAACGGACGCAGCGACTTCTGCGACACGCTTTGCGCGGAGAATTTACCGATGCCGGCATTGCATAAACCGATTTTTTTTTCTATATTTCGCACAGTTTAGCTGCCAAAATGAAAGACTCACCGGTTGCAGACCAGACGAAACGCAAGACAAAATATTGATTCTCAGATTTTTGTCAGGCAGAGTCGTCATGTAACGGGAAACTTGCCTGAAACCGGTGGAACGAAGCATTTCGGGCGAAAACGGACGGAAAATGAAAAATAACCGAAAAAAATTGACGGAATAAGACCCAAAACCGAACTTAAAACAACAGCAAGCAATAGCAAAAAACACTAAACAAATTTTATTAATTAATTAATCGTATGAAAAAACTTTTTTTGATTCTGTCAGTGGCCATGTTCTCGCTTGGCACTGTTGATGCCTTCGCTCAGGACAACGCAAACGAAGGAGCCGCAACCGAGCAGGCAGCCGTTGCCGAAACGACGACCGTCGCCGATGTCGACGCCGAAGCCACGATCGCTGGCGAGTCGATGCACCACGTGATGATGCAGAAGTTCCTCGAAGGCGGCTGGGAGTGGATGCTTCCGGTGCTGCTCTGCTTGGTACTCGGTCTGGCTATCGCTATCGAGCGTATTCTCTACCTGTCGCTCTCGACCATCAACTCGAAGAAGTTCCTCGCACAGATCGAAGAGGCGCTCAAGAACGGCGGCATCGACGCTGCCATGGAGGTTGCCCGCAACACCCGCGGCCCGATCGCTTCGATCTACTATCAGGGTCTGTCACGCTACGGCCAGGGTCTCGACGCCGTGGAGAAGTCGGTCGTATCCTACGGTTCGGTTCAGACGGGTCTCATGGAGTCGGGTCTGTCGTGGATCGGTCTGTTCATCGCCCTGTCGCCGATGTTGGGATTCATGGGTACCGTCGTCGGTATGATCGCGGCGTTCGACGCCATCCAGGCTGCCGGCGATATCTCCCCGACGCTGGTTGCCGGCGGTATCAAGGTCGCTCTGTTGACTACTCTTATGGGTCTTATCGCAGCCGTTATTCTCCAGCTGTTCTATAACTACATCGTAGCTAAGATCGACAGCCTCGTAAACGAGATGGAGGATACTTCGATCGTCCTGATGGACATGCTGACGGCTTACAAGAAATAATCAAGACCTGTAAAAAGAGTTAACCGAAAATTATGAAAAAGATATTGAACATATTGCTGGGTGTGCTGATGGCCATCACGGTGGTAATGATGGCTTACGCTATCTTTACCGGCGGATCGGAGGCAGCAATCAGCGCAAACCTCGTCTGGGGTTACGTGCTGATGGTGCTGGCTATCTGCTCGGTGATCTTCTGTGCCGTTTACGGCATGATGAAGAATCCGGCCGGAATCAAGGGGACTCTGCTTTCACTCGGCCTGGTGGTCGTAGTCGTGCTCGCCTCGTATTTCGTCGCAGCCGGACGCGACATTCTGATTCCGAACTTCTCGGACGGCGGCTATTTCCCGCACACAGCGACGGTGATCGCCGATTGCAGCATTCTGGTAGCCTATATCGCCATGGGAGCAGCCATCGTGGTAGCCCTCTATTCGGAAGTTGCGAAATTATTCAAATAAGAGAGGAGTAAACAATGGCAGGAGATAAAAGAAAAGTACAGGAGATCAATGCCGGCTCGATGGCCGACATCGCCTTCTTGCTGCTGATTTTCTTCCTTGTCGCCACTACCATGAACACGGATACGGGTCTGGTGCGCGTGTTGCCGCCGATGCCCGATCCCAACCAGAAACAGGAGGATGTCAAGGTGAAGGAACGCAACCTTCTCTTGGTATTCGTTTCGAAAGGTAACAACATCATGGCGGGCGGCCAGCAAATGGACATCCACCAGCTGAAAGACAAGGCCAAGGAGTTTATCCTCAACCCGATGGAAGACGAAAATCTCCCCGAAAAAGAGGTGAAGGAGTTCGAACTTCCCGACGGCAGCAAGTGGAACTATCCCGTCAGCCTGGGCGTGATCTCCCTCCAGACGGACCGCGGCACCAGTTACGAAACCTACATCATGGTGCAGAACGAGTTGACACGCGCCTTCAACGAGGTGCGCAACGAGGTGGCCATGCGCAAGTTCGGAGTGAAATTCGAAGATCTGAACGAAGATCAGCGAAATATATTAACCAAGGCGGTTCCGCTGAAAATCTCGGAGGCCGAACCGCGTAACGTGGGAGGAAAGAAGTAATGGCAGTAATGAAAAAGAAGGGCAACAAGGAATTGCCCCCGATCTCGACGGCATCGCTTCCGGACGTGATCTTCATGATCCTGTTCTTCTTCATGGTTTCGACCACGATGCGCGATCAGGAGTTGTTGGTTCGCTACAAGCTTCCGACCGCGACCGAAGTGCAGAAGTTGGAGAAGAAGTCGCTCGTCAGCTTCATCCACATCGGCCAGCCTACGCCGGCCATGCAGAAGAAATTCGGTACGGCGCCCCGTATCCAGCTCAACGACTCGTATCGTACGGAGAAGGATATTCTGGATTTCATCGCCGCCGAGCGCGACAAACTCAGCGAGTCGGACCGTGCGCTGATGACCGTATGTCTGAAAGCCGACGACCAGACGAAAATGGGTATCATCACCGACGTGAAGCAGGAACTTCGCCGGGCAAACGCCTTGAAGCTCTCTTACGCCGCTTCGAAGTCGATGGGATATTAAATTCCCGATCCTATACGAAAACGATCCGATGCAGCTGCATCGGATCGCTTTTTATATGCCGCGATCACATCCGCACCATCGTTCGGAAGAACTCGCGCTGTCCCGACCGGAGCGGCTCGAATCCCGTCGAGATTGCTCCGCGACACGGAGCGGCCGTATGCCGGCGGAACGCCGTGCCCGACCGCACCCGAACTCGGACCGTGCGCACAGACCTGCCCTTCGGCGGTGGAACTCGTTCCTTTTCCGCAACCGCAGCCGTCCCGCTCCGCCCCTCTTGCAGAAGCGGCCACGCAGCACAAGCGGGTGAAACAACAGCGTCCGCATTCCCACGTCGATCGTCTGTCTGTCCGATTCCTCGAAATACGATAAAATAGGGTAGCCGCACATCCCCGGCCGACCCGATCAGAAAAGTTCCAGCTGCCCCGATTCGTGATTGAACGTCAGCCGGTGATAGGGCGTCACCCCGTAACGCCTCACGGCGAGACGGTGTTCGCGCGTAGGGTAGCCCTTGTTCTTCGCCCAGCCGTACTGGGGGAACTCTTCGGCCAACCGCCGCATATACTCGTCGCGGTGCGTCTTGGCCAGCACCGACGCCGCCGCGATGTCGGCGTACTTGCCGTCGCCCTTGACGATGCACCGATAGGGAATATCGAGCGACGAACGGAAGCGGTTGCCGTCGATGGCGAGAAATTCGGGGCGTGTGCGCAGTTCCCCGACCGCCCGACACATCCCCTCGAACGAGGCGTTGAGGATGTTGATTTCATCGATGCGTTCGGGCGGGACGGCAGCGACGGCCCACGCCACCGCCTCGCGTTCGATGATCGGCCGGAGCCGGTCGCGGTTGCGCTCGCTCATCTGCTTTGAATCGTTGAGCAGCGGATCGTGGAAATCGGGCGGCAGAATCACGGCCGCCGCGAAGACCGCACCGGCCAGACACCCCCGGCCCACTTCGTCGCAGCCGGCTTCGATCCGTTCGTACTGATAACAGGTTTCCAACATCTTCCGATCGCCCCGCAGATGGATCCGAGGAGGAACAAAGTTACGAATTATTTACGACCATTCGTCATTTTTCGCTACTTTTGTCTGCGTATGAAATTCGGCGACATCATCCGGCAACCGCTTCCCGTAGCGACCTTCACGTTCCTCGTGGTCGTGATCATCGCATTCGTGCGCGCATGGGTCACACAACGTTTCGCCGGCGAAATTCCGGCCGTCAGCGCCCCGCTGGGATACTATACCGCAGCGTTCCGCCTGTCATGGCCGCTGCTGTCGGCGGCAGCGAGCATCGTCATGCTCTTCGTGGCCGGATTCCTCATCGGCCGCAGCAGCGTCCGCGCCGAACTCTACGCAACCCGCTGCTTCCTGGCCATGCCGCTCTTCGGCGTCGTGAGCTGCGGCGTTCTGCTGAGCAGCGATTTCCTGACGCAAAGCCTCACGCTGCTGCTGCTGGCACTCGCATCGCGCAACTACTACAACAGTTTTCACCGCCACTACTGTTTCGACCGGATGTTTCGGGGATCGCTCTACGTGGGGCTGATCCCGCTGCTCTATGCGCCGGGCGCGGGGCTGCTGCTGCTCATCCCGCTCGTCGTCCTGCTTTTCCGGCGCACGCTGCGCGAAGCGGTCGTCGCGCTGTCAGGCGCGATCCTGCCGCTCTTTTTCGCCGGTTTCATCCATTGGGCGGCAGGCGGGAGATTCGACGGCCCCGTACGGCAGGTCGCAGCGGCAATAACGAGCGATTCGGGATACCGATTTTTCGACGGGAATACGCTCTTTTCGCTCATCGCATGGGGAGTGATTTTCTTTTTGCTGATCTGTTCTGCCGCCGGCGTCCTGCTGGATATCCGTACGCTGAAAACCAAACCGCGTAATATCCTTTTTTACAATTTATACGTCTTGTGCGTCGTGGCCGGCATCTATTTTGTACCGTATTCTTCACCGGTTACACTGACCCTTGCGGCACCGGCCGCGGCTACGCTCATCCCCGTCGTGCTGACCAAATTCAACAGTGCGGCCGCATCGATGTTCTATACGGTTCTTATTTTACTGAGCCTCGTTCTCGGCCTGATATAGAGACACGAAAAGTCTCAATAGTAGCAAATATGGATTTTTGTATCGTTTGGCGATACATTTGTACAATTACGCATTGTATAATACAATGTTTTATTATACATTTGTCTTGCAAGCATATGGAGAGCCTCTTTTAAGTAGTTGTAATTAAAATTAAATCTTATGGCAAATTACGAACGCCACAGCTCCGGTTTACCGATGATCGTGAAATTCGTCGAGCATTTCCACAACGGAGTCCAGTCGCACACGCTGTCGCGTTATGCGATCGGATATATCGTCCGCGGAGAGAAGCACATTTATAACGGAGACAAACGGCAGACTATCTCGAAAGGGGACGTATTCTTCCTCGGAATCGGCACGCACTACACCGAAGAGGTGCCCGACGAAAGCAATACCTTCGAACAGATTCTCTTCTACTACCAACCGGCGGATCTGCACAAGATCCTGATGTACCTCAACCTCACCTACGGGTTGAACATCTCCTACAACCACGCATGTCCCGAATGCCAGGGCGCCAACGCCGTTTCGACGCCGGCATGGCAACTGTTGAAAGGATTTTTCAGCAATACGGCCAACTACCTCCGCGGCGAAGGGTTCCTCCACGACGAAACGGCGGAAAACATCAAGATGACCGAACTGGTCTACCTGATCGTCTCGCACGACGAATGCTGTCTGCGTAGCAAGATCCTCGGCAACATCGACACGGCGAAGGAGAATTTCGAACAACTGATGTACGACCACATCTTCGACGATATTTCGATCGACGAACTGGCCGCGCTCTGCAACCGGTCGCTCACTTCGTTCAAGAAGGAGTTCAAACGGGTGTTCCTGATGCCGCCGCACCAGTGGTTCATCCGCCAGCGGCTCATGCACGCGCGCATGTTGCTGATCTCGACCTCGAAGTCCATTTCGCAGATCGGCAGCGAGTGCGCGTTCCCCAACACGTCGCATTTCATCAAGCTCTTCAAGAAGGAATACGGGATGACGC
>ULQK01002082.1_pt1 | contig 13383 bp, 13 predicted proteins | sample 1954371 | NCBI WGS metagenome assembly ULQK01 (sample SAMEA4835652, study PRJEB28245) | human gut metagenome | biome: gut microbiome; material: fecal sample | place: Denmark | collected 2008 | reverse complement strand
ATCGACACTGCCTGCGTGGAGCTGCTTTTTGCAGACGGTATCATGATCTCCATTGATTGTATTGCAGTGGAAAACGAGATTGCAGACAACCGCTTTGACCGCGCTGAACTGGACTGGCTGACTTACAACAAGCCTCTGGAATACGCTGACCTTGTACTGAACGGTGGGATCGAGAAATACTGCAAAAGCTCCCATGAACATAGCACCATAGAAGAGTGACCATTCAAAGAAAGCGCCTTAGCAGACGAGATGTCTCGTCGCTAAGGCGCTTTTTGCTATTTTAATGAACTACAGCGAGCAATCATGCTTAGTCATCAGCTGCCGTTTCATTACAAAAGGCAATATAGGTATCAAGCAGTCCTTCAATGAGCCTCAGTTGCTTTGGCGTGAGCATCCGCAGTTTTTCAGATAGCAGCAATGAATCCTTGTCAATCATATCTCCGGTGAGCAAATAGTCAGCGCTTACGCCGAGCGCTTCAGAGATTTTCAACAGATTCTCCGGGCGCATTGCACGTTTGCCTGATTCTGCATATGATACAAACTGCGTTGTTACTTCGGCCTTTTCTGCAAGTGCCTCCTGTGTCAAACCGAGCTGCTTCCGACGGTCCAAGATCCGTTTTCCGATTTCCTGCAAGATTATTTCTTTCTGCGGCATTTGCTCACCCCACTTTCTGTTAAATTATATCCACAACTCAAGATAAAATTAAGCGCGCACTGTTGACTTGCATCAACAGTGCGCGATATAATTATAAAAAAAGAGTAGCTAACTTTCGTCAGCTACTCTTGTAGGTGCTTTGATATCTGCGCACACGCTGGTTTCGGATTGCCAAATCTTTCGTGGAGTTTGTCACTCCACCAAGCCAAGCGTGAAAATGCCTGAAAATCCTGCGAAATCAGGCGCTTTCCTGTTCGCATGACACAGAAGTTTGACTGCGCAGATCAGAACCCTGCGGCGCTCAGTTTGCTCATGTTGTCCCGCTTCAGTTCTAGTGAAGAATGGACGTAGCGGTCAAGAGTGATTGTCGTGGAGGCGTGGCCGAGGATCTCGGACAGGGATTTGATCTCAAAGCCCACCTCCACGGCTCGCGTTGCAAACGTATGCCGGAGTGTGTGGCAATGCACGCCCTCCAGCCCACAGTCGCGGGTATATTTCTCCAGCTTGTACTGCAAGGTGCGCGGCTCCATATATGCCTCCGTGCCGGTCAAAACGTAAGCGGCCGGGCTTTCAGGATTCATTTTCCTGCAAAGCGCAGCCGCATAATCCGTCATGGGAATGGTTCTTATGGAGGTGTCGCTTTTGGGTGTGCCGATCACGATTCTCGTCCGGGTGCTTCCGGTTCCGTCCGTATCCCGCAGCCTGTGCAGCGTCGCGTCAATGCGGATAGTCTTTTCCTTCATGGAAATACTGCCCCATTGCAGGGCGCACAGTTCGCCGATGCGCACGCCGGTGAACAGCGTCAGCAGCACGCCGAACTTGCAGGTGTCCATATCATCCAGCAGGTAGGAAACGAAACGTGTCTGCTCTTCGCGGGACAGCACCCGCATCTCCTTTTTCCCCGGCTTTGGGTAATTGATCTCGATAGCCGGAAATCCTTCGGTGAAAAATGTCGCGGTGTATTTCAGGATACCGTGCAGAACGACAAGCACATCATGCACGGTCTTCGGAGCCAGCTCATCCTCGAAAAGCAGCTCCTCGGTGAACTCGTCGATCAGGCCGGTCGTCATGCCCATGGGGAAGCAGCCGCCGAGCTTCGGCTTGATGTGCTTCCGCAGAGCGGTATCATATTTAATTATAGGTAGACTCCTTCACTTTGGGCTTTCGCATACGCAGCCATTCGTCACAGTAGAACGAAAAGCGATGCCGGGAGTTTGTGCTTGGAATCGGCTTCCCGTTGACCAGTGCCGCTTTGCACTTGGTCACTTTTTCCTTGGCCTCCCGATAAGTCTTGCCGTAGCAGAAGCCGTACTTGATTTTGCCGGAAAGCTCATAGCCTTTGATATAGCGTGCTTCCCATCTGCCGTCCTTGCGTTTGAAAATATTTTCGCCTTTTGCCATCTTGAGAACCTCCTAATTTTTTGAAAACGTTGTGGCAACTCACATTCTACCAACAGCACCAAGCTGTTTCGGACTGCGCATTTGACTGCGATAAACCGTCAGTCGAACGTGTCAGCAGCAGGAATCGGGCACAAAATTTCAAGTTCACACCCATGCCCCGATTTCTTTTTTCAAAAACTGCTGTAAATTCACTTCTTACTATTGATTTTTACCGAGCTAAGTGCTATAATCTGTTAAAAATATTATAGGGCGTAAGGGTCATGGAGTGATGAACTCCACGATGATTTTTCGCCAAAACCAGCAGATCAATCGGCGCGTGCTGATGTTCTGCTTTCTTTTCCCGGACAGGATAAGTACCCGCTTATTTTCCAGAAAGAGGTGTGCAGTTGGAAGTACAAGAGATGCGGCAGGTCTTCATAGACAGCGCAGTTCGCGTCGTAGCGCGGGATGGCATGGAGAAAACCACCACCAAAGCCATTGCATCCGAAGCGAAGCTGAACGAGGCATATATTTATAAGTGTTTCTCCGGCAAAGATGACCTGCTCAGTGCGGCACTTCACATGGAGGATGTGAACTTTGCCAACCTTCTGCAAAAGACGCTTCCTATCATGCATATGCCGGGGCTCTCCTGGAAAGAGCGGGCGTATATCCTCTGGAAAAAGAGCTGGGAGTTTGTCTTGAGTAAGCCAGCCGATTGTATCTTCTACATTCGGTACTATTATTCCGCAAGCTGCCGCGCACATGCATATGAAACACATCTTGCGTGTTTCCAGCCGCTGATCGAAAAAGCAAGCAAGTCGTTCAAGCCCGGCACATACATGGACATGCTCATTCATCAGGTCTTCTCCACAATGCTGTTCTTTGCCTCCAGAGTTATGAACGGCGAGATGGAAAACAGTGAGGAAACGACCACATGGGCTTTTGAACAGATTTATAGCTTTGTCGTGCCGAATGTCAGAGCCGAAGTTTTAGAGGAAAAGGATAAGTAAGAAGCTTTATGAACAAATCTCTCAAGAAAATCTGGAACGTGATCAGCAGCATTCTGGTCGCGCTGGTGGTGCTCTTGGCGCTCCTGTTGGTTGGCGCAAGGGTCGTGGGATTGCAGGTATTCACCGTGCTGTCCGGCTCTATGGAGCCGACCTATCACACCGGTTCGCTGATCTATGTAAAGAAGGTAGACCCCTACACCATAAAAGAAGGACAGCCCATCACGTTTATGCTGGACGAGAATACCGTGGCCACGCACCGCGTCGTGGGCATTGTCCCGGACGAGGAAGACCCCACCGTGATCCGCTTCCGCACCAAGGGCGACGCCAACGAGGCCGAGGATGGTTCTCTCGTACATTATAAAAATGTAATCGGCACGCCGATCTTCTCCATCCCGTATCTCGGCTATATTGCGGATTATATCCAGCACCCGCCCGGAATGTACATTGCCATCTCTGCCGGTGCTGTCCTGCTTCTGCTTGTGTTCATCCCCGACATTTTTGCGGACGACAAAGACAAGGACGAGAGCAAAAAGAAAAAGTCTTCCCGGCGCAAGAAAGGCGCTCATGCCGCGGCGCACAAGGCTGCTGCGGTCGATGTCACCCCGGAAGAACCCGCCGATGAAAGCCTGACCGACGAGATCCGCCGGAAAACTGACAATCTGCTCACAGACGACGAGGTGGAGGCCATTCGTCAGACCGTCGAGGCAGGGCGCTTTGACAAAGCTGCCGCCGATGCGCTCCGGCAGGAGCTGATAAAGCGGGAAGCAGAACGGGACGCGCAGTAAGCGCTTCACATTTATTCAAGGGCAATGCCGCAAGGCTCCCTATATAACAAATTTTTAGGAGGTTTTCGTGATGAAAACGAAAAGCAAGGCTCTGCTCCTGACCCTCTGTGCGGTATTGCTTGTTACCGCCTCAGTGCTGGGAACAATGGCGTTCCTGACCTCGACCGCGTCGGTCGAAAACACATTTACCGTTGGCTCCGTAAAGATCACACTGGACGAAGCCAAGGTCACGACAGATGGCGAGCCTGTTGAGGGCGCTGCACGTGTGACGGAAAACAGCTATAAGCTGATGCCCGGCCATACATACACCAAGGATCCCACCATCCACGTGGATGCCGCAAGCGAAGACTGCTTCATCCGCGCCAAGGTCACCCTGACCAACGCCAAAGAGTGGATCGCAATCGCCACCAAGTACGCCGACAACAAGGTCGAGAACATCATTAAGGGCACCGACGATAACATCTGGTGGGTCTCTCAGCCTGCTGTCGATAACGAAAAGAATACCGTCACCTATACCTTTGTTTACAAAAACGAGAGCCACACCGATGAGCTGGGCAAGCGCATCTGGACGAGCACTGACAGCAAAGACCTCGTTCTGTTCAATGAGATTGCAATTCCCGGCGGCCTGACCAACGATGAGCTGGCGGCTGTTGGCAGCTCCAAGATCACCGTTGTTGCCGAAGCGATTCAGGCCGACGGCTTCGAGACCGAGGCTGCTGCATGGGCTGCTTTCGACGCGCAGAAGTAAATTCATTTGATTCCAACAGATGAGGGGGAGCATATGGATTCTGCTGTCTGTTGAAATAAAAAACCAATCGCAAATACCTGAGGAAAGGAGGAAAACAACATGAAGAAGAAAGGTTTGGCGCTGGTTCTGGCGCTGACTCTACTGGTCGTTGGCGTTGTAGCAGGTACGTTGGCCTGGCTGACCGCGAAGTCCGATACGGTGGTCAATACATTTACCACCAGCGACATTGAGGTGAAGCTTGAGGAGACGAAAGGCACTACCGTCACAGGCGGCAAGGAATTCAAGATGATTCCGGGCTACGAACTTGAGAAAGACCCCAAAGCGTGGGTTGTGGAAGGCTCTGAGGATTGCTACCTGTTTGTGAAGCTGGATTGGGCAAACAACACCTACACCTCCGGCGAAACTGCTAAGAGCTACCTCGATTGGGCGATTGCCGATGGCTGGGAACCGGTTACCAGCGAAACCAATGTGTATTACCGTACTGTCACCTCAGCACAGATGAGCAGTGACAACGGTGCAACCAACGCTTATCCGATTCTGGCAGGCAATAAGGTCACGGTCAGTGGAGATATCACCAAGGAGCAGATGAACGCTTTTACGGATGCGACTCTCCCGAAACTGACGATCACGGCCTACGCTTCTCAGCTTCACAAGAACGCCACAACGGAATTTACCGCTGCTGAAGCATGGGCAAACGTGAACCCCACCAATCCCTAAGTAACCCTCTGCGCACGGGCGTAGAAACAATAACATACTACATAAAAGGAGCAAAGCAAACATGAAAAAGAAACTTACTGCAATCTTCCTGTGCGTAGCGCTTGCCGCTATCGCCATCGTGGGCGCATCTCTGGCCTACTTCACCGATACCAAGTCTGCCACCAACACATTTGTAGTTGGAAACGTAAAAATCGAGTTGATCGAGCAGCAGCGCGGCGAGAACGGCCTTGTGCCTTTTGAGCAGAACAAGAAGCTGTACCCAATCGTCGGCTCTGCCCAAGGCGATAAGGACGAGTATGGTATGCCTATTGCCAAGAACTACGTCGACAAGATGGTCACCATCAAGAACACCGGTTCCGAGAAGGCTTACATCCGCGCTTACTTTGCCATTCCCGCTGCTCTGGATGATGGCTATGAAACCTTCAATGCTGGCCTGAACGTCCTGCATTTCAACTTTGGCAACAAGGTTGAAAATGGCGTTGTTACCTCCACCGAGGGTGCTGAGTGGATCTGGACGCACGGCAGCACGTGGAACTACTTCGAGACCACGCTGAGCGATGGCATCAAGTACAACGTTTACTACGCTGACTACCATCAGGCTGTTGATGCTGGTGCTACCACTGAGCAGCTCGTGCAGGGCGTGTACCTCGATAAGACCTTCGACATCAAGGACGGCAAGTGCTACGCCTTTGGCAAGGAAGTCACTCTGGACGCTGGTTGGGACTGGAGCAAGGTTTCCTGCCCCGTGTTCGCCATTGCTTGCCAGGCCGAGGGCTTTGACAATGCTGCCGCCGCTATGGATGCCGCTTTCGGTGCCAACTACAATCCCTGGGGTACTCCCGCTTCCAACTGGCAGTAATCTAATTTAGCACAGCTTTGCAATTGGCGGTGCTATTCCACTCCACCTATATGGTCTGTACCCTTCGGGGGTGCAGGCCATATGAGAGCACCCGGCAAGACCGGATGTTCTCATATGGTCTGACACGATCATAGAAACCTGCTTTCATATCCCTGATTGGGAGATATGGCAATATCAGCTTGAGAGGAGCACGACTATGAAGAAAAAACTCCTGATCCTGTCGCTGGCGGCGATATGCCTTGCCATCACGGCTATCGGCACGCTGGCGTACTTCACCTCGGAGGGTACCGCCCACAACGTCATCACCACCGGCGGCGTGGAAATCGCCGTGCAGGAATGGGCGGACGAAGAGAAAACCAAGCCCTTTGAAAATCTGAGCGGCGTGATGCCCAACACCACCGTCACCAAGATTGCGGAGATCAAGAACACCGGTGCGTCCGACGCATGGGTACGGGTAAAAGTGGAGAAGAACATCAAGCTTCAGGGCGAGGGTACGCCGGATACCGGGCTGGTGGAGCTGACGATCAACACCACCGACTGGACGGAAAAGGACGGTTACTTTTATTATACCAAAGCCCTGAAGCCCGGAGAAGTCACCGCACCGATTTTCACCGCCGTGACCTTTAAGGCCGATATGGGCAACGAGTACCAGAACGCCACGGCTACCGTTGACGTTATGGCCCAGGCCGTGCAGACCGCCAACAACGGCGCAACCGTAATGGATGCCCAGGGTTGGCCGAACGCATAAGGAGGTAGCGATATGAACAAGAAAAAGCTATTTGCAGTTGTTATCAGCCTTGCGCTGGTTATCGGTGTAGTGCTTCCCGGCACGCTGGCGCTTTCCACCGATCAGACCTCCAGCAACGGCACAATCGAGGTTCCCACCGAGACCACAACGCCTGCGCCGGACACTACGGAAACCCCGGTTCCGGAAGGGACGGAAGCGCCGGCTGAGACTCCGACTGAGGAACCGGTCAAGACCTGCACCTGCGACCCGAAGCCCGCCGAGGGCGAAGCGCACAAAGAGGGATGCCCTCTGTATGTTGCCCCCGAACAGCCCGCAGAAGCGGAAAAGACCTGCACCTGCGATCCGCAGCCTGCCGAGGGCGAAGCGCACAAAGAGGGATGCCCTCTGTATGTTGCTCCCGAACAGCCCGCAGAAGCGGAAAAGACCTGCACCTGTGACCCCAAACCCGCCGAGGGCGAGACGCATAGGGAGGGCTGCCCGCTGTATGTGAAGCCCGTATCCGATGCTTCCAAGCATATCGATACCTGCACAGAGGGCTGCACCGGCGAGGATTGCAAATGTCCCTGCCACCTGTTTGACCGGCTTATGGCCTGCCAAACGCTGGAGGAGATCGAGGCTATTATCAAGGCAACCCCGGAGGATGTACTGAAGTCTTTGTCGGAGGAGCAGGTCGCACAGGTGGAGGCGTACATGGATAAGCTGATGCCCGCGCCCTTGCCCGCCATCGTTATTGAAGAATCCGAACCTCCCGTGGAGAGTGAGATTTACCGTCCTACGGTGAACTATACCAATGTTGCGCCCTTTGGCGATCCCGTCACCGGCGGCAATTAAGGAGGCAGAGAATGAAAAAGACGAAGATTCTATCGCTGCTTTTGTGCCTGTCTCTTTTCTGCGCGCTGATCGTGCCCGGCACGAGAGCCTATGCGGACAATGAGCCCGACAGTGGCATGAAGATCAGCAAGACGGCTACTGCCAACAATGACGGTTCCTACACCATCACGCTGGAAGCCTTCGCCACCGGCTCCAAGACTACAACTGTCCAAGAAAAGGATATTCCTACGGATATCATCCTTGTCCTCGACCAGTCCGGTTCCATGGAAGATGATATCGGTCAGGTGCGATATACAGCGTATACGGGAAATAACACGCAAAACAAAAACAACTATGAAAGACGGCATAACGGCGGCAGTGCCAACCTTTGGCATAAGCTGCCTAATGGCTCTTTCGTGTCTGTTTCCGTGACGCTTCAGCAGACGATCACCTATGACAAAATAGAGAAGGGCCGAAATGACAATGGTTCCAACGGATATACGAACTATTGGAAAAATCGGAATAATTTGTATACCTATGTCAACGGTGAAATAAAAAAAGTTGTCTATACCCGCGAACGCGATTGGGTCTGGGAAAACTGGAACTGCAAATACGCGCTTGAGGACGGCACTATCTTAAACCAGAACAACGAGGGCAGCCGTCATTCGCCTACTTTCCAAAACACGGATGATGGGCATCTGTATCTGGGTGTATTGAATGAGAATCAAAACGTCTATACATACACCTACACGGACTCTGCCGGGGTGGTACAAACCATTGGCACGTCCACCGGCGCAAACACGAAATTTACGCCTGCTTTTTATCAGCGCAGCACAACCACCTCTGGCGGCGGCTCACGTCTTAACGCTCTGAAAAGCGCGGCAAATGCGTTTGCCAGTGCCGTCGCTGCGAAGGCAGCAGGCGCGGACGGTGATATCACTACCACTGCCGATAATATTGATCATCGCATTGCCGTCGTAGGCTATGCGGACACTGATTGGGATTACGACTATAATACCGGCGTGTTTATCGGAAGCACGCTGAACCGGTATGAAAATAATGCTGCCGGGGTGTATAGTACGGCACTACAGGACATGAGCACAACCAACGGTAAGAGCAACGTAGCCGCGTCTCTTAATGCGTTGCAGGCGAGCGGCGCGACAAGAACAGACTACGGCCTTATCATGGCAAAGGGTATTCTGGACGCCAATCCGGTTCCAACTGGTGAGACGCGCAACCGTGTGGTGATCGTCTTTACAGACGGCTCTCCGACAGACTACAACGGATTCCAAAGGAACGTTGCCAATAGTGCAATTTCGACTGCAAACGCAATCAAAGCCGAAGGAACTACCGTGTACTCCATAGGCATTTTCTCCGGCGCTGACGCAAGCACCGCAGGAAAAGAGCCAGATAAAGATTACGAAGGTTCCGGTTGGTCGGCTAACTATACAGAAGCAGAAATGTCTGCTGCCTGTAACTGGTTCATGCAGAAGGTTTCCTCCAACAACGGAACTCCCCGCACGCCCAGCTACTACCTCTCTGCCGGTGACGAGGTTTCCCTGAACAGCATCTTCAAGCAGATTTCCAACCAGATTGAGACTGGCGGTTCTTCCTCTACGCTGACTTCCGAGGCTGTGGTGAAGGACATTATCTCCCCGTACTTCACACTGCCTGCCGGAACGACGGCAAGCGGCATTCGGATCGACACCTATGCCTGCACCGGGAAGGACGGAAATACCTACACATGGAGCGGCACCAGCGGCGGCCCCGGCGGCGCGACTGCCACGGTCGACGGCGACCAGGTCAGCGTAACCGGCTTTGACTTCTCCGAAAACTGGTGCGGCACCGAAACGGATGCGCAGGGCAATACCAACGTTCGCGGCCACAAGCTGGTCATCAGCTTCAAGGTACAGCCCAAGGCGGGCTTCCTGGGCGGCAATGATGTCTTTACCAACACCAGCGCGGGTGTGTATGAAAACAGCAGCGCAGAAAACCCAGTCATGACCTTTGACCAGCCGCAGGTAGACGTGACCATCAAGGAGCCGGATATTACGCTTCCTGACGCAAATGTGTATCTGGGCGCGTATTTCAGCGAAACCGTCAATGCTGAGGACTTGAAAAACGGGACGAAAGTTAAATTTGGCGGCGATATTGAACTGGATTTGACAAAACCCAATGAGAACTGGGGGCTGGAATCTTGGCAGACGAAGTACGTTACCATTGAAGTCAAAGTTACAGATAAAGACGGCCATGAGGTAACGAATTTCGAAAAACTGACGGAAGATACCGAGTATAAAGTCTCGGTTTCCATCAAGCCCAAAACGCCCAAGGCGGGAAACAGCGGCTACGATGAAAGCATGGCCGGGACGATCCATGTGTTCAAGCCGGAGCTGACCTTCCAGGATTCCACCGCCTACTACGGTGAGACCGTGCACGCAAACAACGATTACAGCAGCAATTATGTTGCCAATTCTGAAAAGTGGAAAAACGGAGGCAAGTATTCAACGGACGATGGTGTTCAAATGATCGGCATAAAGCCGACGTTGGATATCACCTACACGCCGGATGAAGCCAAGCTGGATAACGGTAAATACACCAAGCAGGATCTCCCCGTCAAAGCAACCGTCAATATCGGTACCGATGATGTAACCAGCTACACAACCTTCCTGCATGAGACTTGTACCGTGGATGGCTGTAAGTGGAACAATGAAATCACTTCCGGCAATCCCGCGTTCCTGATCCACATCCAGACCTGCACGCTGAACATTACCAAGCAGGGCGGCGCAGACAATGAGTCCTATGTGTTTGATGTTCTCAAGGATGGTGAGAAGTATTCCGAAGTGACCGTCTGGGGCAACGGCACCGAAACCCTCGTTGAGCTGCCCATCGGTACTTACACCATCAGTGAGAACGCCGGCTGGAGCTGGCGCTATTCTGCCAATAACGGCGGCAGCGCTGCGCTGACAGCACAGAATCCCACCGGCAGCATTACCTGCGTCAACACGAAGAACAACAATCAGTGGCTGAATGGTTTCAGTGAGGTTGTTCGGAACATCTTCGACACGAATCACTGAGGAAGGAGGGAATGAAGATGTATAGAGGCAGATATGAAGGCAAGCACCGCAAGGCAGCAGCTCCGGCACACGGGAAAGCGCTCCGTACTGGCCGCCTGACGGCCATGGTAATTGCGACCGTACTCCTTCTGGCGCTGGCCATCGGCGGCACGCTTGCATGGCTGAGCACAAAAGACGCGCCAATTCAGAACAAATTCCTTCCCACCAAGGTGACTTGCGAAGTGATGGAAACGTTTAACGGCAGCACGGGCGTGAAATCCAATGTCAACGTGAAGAATACCGGCACAATCGATGCTTTTATCCGCGTCAAGCTGGTGACTTACCGGACGAACGACCAGGGGCAGCACATCGGCGGCACCGCATCCCTCCCCAACTTTACGCTGGGCAAAGGCTGGGTGAAGTATGGCGATTATTACTACTACACGCTGCCTGTTGCCCCGAAGGAAAAGCCCGAAGCTGATCTTATCAGCAGCATAACGCTGGAATCGTATACCGATGTTGACGGAGGCCATCAGGCGATTGACGTCATGGCGGAGGCAATTCAGAGCGAACCTGCCCGCGCAGTCGGTCAGGCATGGGGCGTGAGCATTTCTCAGGGCAGCGTAACTGCCTATTCCGGTAACTAAGGGGGTGGAGAGAAAATGAAGCACATAGCAAAAAAATCAATTTCGTTCATTCTGATGTTGCTGCTCGTGATGAGCTTTGCGACCACGGCTTTCGCGGCAGATTCCTCCATCACCTTTACGGGCTTCTCCTCCGGCTTTGAGTTTCAACCCGGCAGCGAGTACACGGAGACCGACCTGTTCGGCAGCTTTAAGAACGTCATGCCCGGTGATACCGTGACGGAGACCATTACCTTCACCAATTCGGCGACCGACTGCGATTTCGTGAATCTCTACATGAGAGCCGAGGCGCACGACGAAACGGATAATCCTCTCAGTCCCAAGGTCGCGGAGAAGGAGACCGTCGCCACCATGACGGAGTTCCTGTCCAAGCTCTCCATGAAGGTCTGGAACGGCACGGAGCTGATCTATGACGCTTCTCCCGACCAACTGGATGGACTGGAAAGCAATAAGTTCCTCGGCGCCTTCCGCACCGGCGAGACGGCCACGCTGAAAGTCGAGCTGAGCGTCCCCATTGAGTTGGACAACAAGTACGCCAACCGCGTGGGCGAGGTGGACTGGATCTTCCATGTGGAAGCTTACAACGAAAGTCAGCTTTCCGTCCGTAAGGTCTGGTCTGACGGCAATGCGAACCACGCTAATGACAGCATCACGGTCAATCTGCTGAAAGACGGTAAGGTCGAAAGCTCTCAGGAGCTGAACGCAGCAAACGGATGGGCATACACCTTTGACCGCCTGGTGGAAGGTCATACATGGACTGTCGAGGAAGCAGAGGTTCCTGCCGGATACACCGTCAGCTACAACACGGTGGGCACGATGACAACCATCACCAATACCCGGAATTATACGCCGCCTGATCTCCCTGACCCCACATATCCTCTGAATATTTCCGTCCGTAAGGTCTGGAGCGGCGACGACGGGAAGGACCGTCCTGATTCCGTGACCGTGACCCTGTATAACGGCGATGTGGCGTATGATTCCGTCCGCCTTGGCGCATGGAACAACTGGAGCTATTCATGGAAAGACCTGAATGCATACGGCAACTGGCAGGTCATTGAAACGAATATCCCCAGGGGCTACACACCATATTACAGCGTCAATAACGGCGTTGTGACCATTACCAACAGCCGCACACTGATTCAGACCGGTCAGCTCAACTGGCCCATCTGGGTGCTTGGCGGCGCGGGACTTGTCCTGATTCTCGGCGGGGCGGTCGTGCTGGGTAAGAAGAAACGGAAAAATGCCTAAGAAAACGGGCATTGCCATGTTAGCAGTGGGAGCAGTGCTGATCCTTTCGGCACTGCTCCTTCTCCTTTATAACCGCTACGAGGATACGAAAGCCGGGCAGGAAGCCGAGAGCCTGCTGGCAAACGTCGAGGCGGTGATCGACGCACAGGCGACCCGCGAGCCAACGCCGGCCGGGACGGAAATACCCGGAACCACGCCCACACCCTCCGCCACACCCCTTGACCCGGAAATGCCGGTAGTCGAGCTGGACGGCTATGAGTATGTGGGGTATGTGGAGATACCCGCACTGGAATTGAAGCTGCCGGTCATGTCGGAATGGGACTATAACCGCTTGAAGATCGCTCCATGCCGTCAGTTCGGTTCCTCACGCACGGATGATCTGGTCATTGCCGCACATAACTATCAGAACCATTTTGGGCGGCTGAAGGACTTGCAGGAGGGCAATACGGTGATCTTTACGGATATGGAGGGCATAATCAACACCTATTCTGTTGAAAAGATTGAAACACTGAATCCCGGCGATGTGGACGCCGTACAGAACAGCGGCTATGATCTTGTCCTCTATACCTGCACCAAGGGCGGCAAGACGCGCGTGACCGTGTTCTGTAACCGGGTTCATTTTCCCGAACCAGCACCCACTATAATCCCCATGGAGCGATAGGCGGCGCAACAAATATATGGAGACTAGCTGACATTCAGGAATATGTAGACGGCAAGGGCAAGGAT
>ULQK01026356.1_pt1 | contig 13393 bp, 9 predicted proteins | sample 1954371 | NCBI WGS metagenome assembly ULQK01 (sample SAMEA4835652, study PRJEB28245) | human gut metagenome | biome: gut microbiome; material: fecal sample | place: Denmark | collected 2008 | reverse complement strand
TATAATATATATTATATATACTATTTCTTTGAACTATTTTTACCCCACTTCCCCTCCTGGTTCAGAATATGAAAACGTAATAATGTAATAATGTAAGGACCAATGGAGCCCAACAAATTGTCTGTTAGTTCAAATATTGTGCATAAACCGCTAAGCATCAACTGCTTAACGCCTGCAAAGGGTATCACAAGCCTCTTCGTCCTACGGTTACTCCTCGCATTTCACTTTCGTTAACAAATCAAGCAAGGCCCTCCTCCTGCTCTGTTCCAACTCAAAAAACCAAGGGGGGAGTGAAGACAGTCCGAAGTAAATGCTTAGCTTTGTGGGGGCGTTTGACGCCATCGACAAAATCATAATATGCCCTGCGGCAGTCATTTGAACTTCAAAAACAAGGATAACCCCTCGTTTTTAGCGCCCCAGGAGCCCATGTCCTCAACAAGGTAAAAACCAAACAAATGAAGCATAACTCTTTGATACATAACTATTTCGTTGAAAAACAACCCGTATATCCAGGAGTAGCCTCGAAAGGTCTTACCTCCACACAAAATACGGGTTTTCTCACGCCAAACGGCGATATTTGCCGTCTTTTGTAGGTGTTTTGTGCTTGCAAATCCCTCTCTTGGGCAGATATCGTTGCCATCTTGTCGTCTATAAACGATAAAAAAGATGCAATTTCGTCGTCTATAAACGATAAAAATGCTTATCTTTGCAGCAGGGTTCTATTTCTATGGTAAAGAAGTATGACAAAAGATTTGATAAAAATCCTCATATCCGAGTATCAGGCTTATGTGGCTCAGGTCAAGTTGGTCCCCCGTGACGTAGCGTTCATGGAGGGGCAAAACTATGTGTTTGTCGGGTTGAGACATGCTGGCAAGTCCTACCTGATGTTTCAGCGCATCGCCCAGTTGATAGCGCAGGGACACAAGCGAGAGGAAATCTTGTATTTCAACTTCGAGGACGACCGCATAGACTCCTTGGAGCTGAGCGACCTCGATCTGATCAAGACTTGCTATGAGGAGATGTACGACTGTCGTCCCATCTTCTTCTTGGACGAGATACAACTGGTGGATAGATGGGAGAAGTTTGCACGAAGGTTGGCAGACCAGAAATACCAAGTCTATATCACGGGCAGCAATGCCAAGATGCTGAGCAGCGAGATAGCTACTACGCTCGGAGGCAGATACATGATACACGAGGTGTATCCATACTCCTTGACGGAATACCTGAAGGCAAGTGGCATTGACGTGAAGGCGAAGAATGCACTTTACGCGCATGGCAAGGAGATCATGCGCCTGGCAAACACCTATTTTCAGCATGGCGGGTTGCCGGAGACCGTAGGGATGAAGGAGCCACGTCCGTGGATGAGCAACTTGTTTGGCAAGATCTTCTTTGGCGACTTGGTGGCGAGGTATAAGATCCGCAACGACTATGCCCTGCGCGTGATGATTCGCAAGATGGCGGAGAGCGTGAAGCAGCCTTTGTCGTATAGCCGTATCGCCAGCATCGTGAGCAGCACGGGAAAGAAGCTCAGTACGGACGCCACGATAGACTACGTGGGCCACATGACCGACACTTGGCTCATCTTGCCGTATGAGAACCTGTTTGGCAAGTTGCAAGACAAGGAGTCCCGCCGCAAGTACTATTTCACGGACAATGGCTTGCTACATCTTTTCCTGGTCGATGCCAACACCTCGTTGCTCGAGAACCTCGTTGCCATCACGCTTCGTCGGCAATATGGCGATGGGAGTTATTTCTGGAACAGCAAGAATGCCGAGGTCGATTTCGTGGTGCCCGAAGAGGAGTTGGCGATACAAGTATCTTATTCGATGGCGGACGCCGAGACCTTCAGGCGGGAGACGGACGGGCTGATACGCCTTGCCTCCGTTCAGCGCCTCAAGCGAATGGTGGTCGTGACAAAGGACGAGGAGAATGTCGTGGAGAAGGATGGCTACCGTATCGAGATCCTCCCTTTGTGGAAGTGGTTGCTGGAGTATTAGTGGGAAGAATCGGCTGGGCTTAGAGCAAGAAGTCCAGCCGAATATAATGACTTGTATCTAACAATCATCAGTAAGAACGCTAACAACCTTTCTCACGGACTGAGAAAGACCTCGCCCGACAATAATACTTGTGACCCAAAACTAAGACAAGAGTCTCCTCGAATCTTGAAAAGCAGTATTTTTCTAATACTGCAAATTATTAACAGGCTACTTTAATAAATTAGGGACGACTCAATGCTACTTGGCGAAAAATGAGTACCTTTGCAAAACAGAATGTGTGTCCTGAGGCAGAATGAAGTTCGATATTGGCCGTGTTTGATGGATTTCTGTTGTAACTTCCAAAGAGATAGTGGCAGGGCCACCGCATTCGGCATGCAGGTGCTGATTGCAACCATTTTGTGCTGCTCTAATGGAAACAGGTGGGTTGTGAACGACAATTGAAAGTCTTCCGTAAGGGTGCATGGTGTATGTCAAGGAGATGAACGCAGGTGAACCATTGATGAAGCATCGTTAGCTAAGCTGGCAAGTCACATCAGAATCAAGGTGTTTTCTGTATTTTGGGATAATGCCAGAGGAAGTCTGTTTACCGTCTGCTGGGTGTGCGGTGTAGAGGTGGCATGAACTTGACATAGGCTCATTAAAGTAACAGGAGAAATAGACATGGAGTGCTAAGAGAAAATACCGAGAGCCGTGACACGCAAGGCAGAAAGTACCGATGTCAATGTTTGTGGCGGACTGCCTCGTATTAGTGTTGAAGTCTCTGTAATGGGGATGGAGCAGGGAGGGGTAGCGTGCTTGGTCAAATTTAAAGTCCAACTTAAGAAATTAGGATAAACAAACGAGTTAAGTATGAAGAGCCGTGTGATGGGAGACCGTCAAGCATGGTTCCGATAGAAGAGAGAGTGAAACTACCTTCACTTCTCGACCGAAAGAAAATATGGCAACAAATAAAAATGCTCTTATACGATACAAGCATTTAGATATGCTTTTGTCAGACCGACATCATTTCTATGACATAAACGATTTGACAGAGAAGGTGAATGATATGCTTTACGATGATGGATTTCCAGAAGTAACACGTCGTTGTATTGAGAAAGACATCGTTTATCTGCAAGAAGCACCTTTCCGTGCGCCTATCAAACGTTTTAAATGGAATGGCAAAAATTGTGTGGCCTACAAAAATTCTTCTTTTTCTATTTTCAAACAGGAGGTGAGTCGAGAAGAGCGTAATTTATTGCGTGAAGTGCTGAATACCATTGGACAATTTGACGGGCTCGATAATTTTGAGTGGTTAGAAAAGTTCAAAATGGGGCTTGGTAAAAAACGGCGTAAGAGGATTATTTGTTTCAGCAACAATCCTTATTTACAAAATTCAAACCTGTTGGGAACTATTTTCGATATGATTTCCAATGAGGTAGTTATCTGCTTGTCTTATCACACCTTTTCAGATACCTCTATCCGTAATATCGACTTTCATCCTTATATCTTGAAACAATACAATGACCGCTGGTTCCTTATTGGAGCAGCTGATAGCGATGGCAAGATTCTAAACTTTGCTCTCGATAGAATTGATGTAGTAGAAGCATTGCCTGAAAAGAAATATAAGAAATGCCCAGAAGGTATATATGAGCGTTTTGAGGATATTGTAGGTGTGACTCTTTATGAAGGTCATCCTATTGAGCATATCTTATTTTGGGTGAGCGATATTTCCAAAGATTATGTTGCTACAAAGCCCATTCATGAATCCCAAATACACTATCAGGGTGAAGAAGAACAAAGGTTGCACAATAATTATCCTCAACTTGAGGGCGGTGCTTTTTATTCAATTGATTGTGTTAGAAACTACGAGCTCATTCGAGAGCTGTGTTCTTATGGAAAAGAGCTGTTGGTTTTATCTCCAGAAATAATAAAATCAGAGATTGTTGACAGAATTAGTGCAATGAACGAAAAATATTCTGAACTGCGAACATAGAATTCGCACATATTTTGTATCTTTGTGCCAGAAATTAAAAATGCGATCTTTGAGAGTCTGAAGACATCCTGACAAAATGAATTTGACCTTCGCCTGACGTTTTGTTCAGGTGTCCGAAGCGAAAGCTTTTGGATATGCAACGTTAGAGTTGTAATTGTTTCACTGTTTTTACATGTTGTGATGGGTTATTGTGTATATTGTACATATATAAAGAAATGAATAGTCAGCAAGTCTTTGGGCTCTCATGGTCGATAAAAAGTAATAATAGCAATGGAAAAGAGAGTAATAGCACAACGAGCATCGAAGCTGCAGAACAAAGAAGATCTGCTGCAATTGCTTAACGACATCGTAAAGGCGGAGTTAGGCAACGAGCACACGTTCTCTTTTTCCTTGAAGCAGTTGACCTATTATTGCAATCCCAATAATATACGTGGTCGTTATCACCATTTCTCTATTCCCAAGAAATCAGGTGGGCAGCGTCATATTTCAGCTCCGTCAAGGGGGCTCTCGCATATTTTGTATTATGTGAACATTATGTTGAAAGCTGTGTATCAGCCTTCTGACTATGCTATGGGGTTCGTTGAGGGGCGTAGCGTGGTGGATAATGCATCTAGGCACATTGGACAAAACTATGTGTTTAATACTGATCTGGAGAATTTCTTTCCAAGTATAGCACAGCCAAGAGTGTGGAAACGCTTTCAGTTGGTACCATTCAACTTTAACCAAAATATTGCCAGCATTCTTGCCGGTTTGTGCTGTGTTAGAGAGAAGCAGGAGGATGGTAAGTTTACATACATATTACCCCAAGGGGCTCCAACATCGCCCCTTATTACTAATGCCATCTGCGATAAGCTTGACCGTAGACTTAGTGGCTTAGCACGTCGTTTTGGATTACATTATTCTCGTTATGCTGATGACATTACATTTAGTTCTATGCACAATGTTTATCAAGAGAATGGTGTATTTCGTACAGAGTTAAAGCGTATCATCGAAGGCCAAGGTTTTCATATGAATATTGAGAAAACAAGGCTTCAAAAAGTAGGCCAACGTCAGGAGGTTACAGGGCTTACTGTAAGTAATCGTGTGAATACAAGCTCTGAGTATGTTGCTGAGATTCGCAATCTTCTCCATATTTGGGAAAAATATGGCTATAACGATGCGTTTAAGAGTTTCTATCCTCAATATAAGGCAAAGAAGGGTCATGTCAAGCAGGGAGAACCAATGCTTGAAAATGTTCTCTACGGAAAACTGCAATACCTCAAGATGGTGAAGGGGTATAAAGATCCTGTATATTCTGCGCTTCAGGCAAGATATGACAGATTGGCAAGTCCTGTGAATGCAGAAGTAAAACAGAGCTTGGACTACCTGCGCTCCTTCACGGTTGCAGAATTTGAGGAAATCATAGGAGGTCCTATTAACTATTGTCTGTCTAAAAACAATAATTTATATGGCAAGGCTATGCTAAACGGTAAGGAAATTGCCATTAGTATAACTGGGGCAGCCAAGCACCAGCTTGCCAAGAGTAAAATTATTACTGATGAATCTCTTTTGGACAGCATTAAACCTGTTAAATATAATATCACGCCCAAATCCAAGCCAGGTCTGTTTGTAGTGTTGACCGCCAGGAACGGACACAAACCTTTCTGGATGATGACCTATTACGACCCCACAGTAACAGATATTGATGTGAGTAACATACCCGTTTCTGAATTGGTCGACATTTGGGAGGAAAAGGGTATTGATGCTGCCATTCTGGCATATGAGGAAGGATTGGCATTGAGTCCTGGAAAAAAGCAGAAAAAAACAAAGGAAAAGAGCAAGGCTACAACGCTGGCTACAGATATAGATCTTCTTGATCTTGACTTTAATGACGCTTTGGCTATTGATGATATTTCCAGTTTGCTTGTTGATTCTGACGATTTTGAATTCATGGACGAAGCGTCAGCTAATTCATTAGAAGATTTGTAGTATGGAAAAGTACGATTTCATAAAACTCATGCTCCAGAATCGCAATTTGTCAGTTAACGACAAAAAGCGTTTACTACTGCTTGCTACTCGAGAAATAGATCAAGCAGCCTCTTCTTTGGAGCCCAAGGCAAAGGAGCAAAAACAAGAATCCTCAAAAGAATCCCCAGATGCAAGTACTTTAGCCAAACCTGCTCCTAAAGACACAGCATCGTTCTTGTCATTATTCAATGATCCAAATGGATTTAAGTTCCTAACTCATGACTATGATCCTGATTCTAATATGAATTATGACAAATTGATGGCGCAAATAAAGAAACAATTTAAGGAGGCAACGACAAGATATATAATTCCTAAAAGTTTGTATGCGTTGATGTCTGCATTTATCTATGGAGGTATTGGCAAAGATGGTAACGTGCGTACATGGATGGATTGTGACGGTAAGTTCCATAAAGAAAATTATACTAGCAAAAAGTGGATAGAATGGTCTAGTAATAATCCTAATGTTCACCTTCTTTCTAATGAGGAGATAGCCAAGGAAATATTAAAATTCAGGAGTAGCATTCGTCTCGTTAAGCCAATTCTGTGTGATATAATAAGTAGGCAAGAGACAAAGCATTCAAACCTGGTCATTCAGACAAATGGATTGGAAAAGGCTGATTTTTATACTTATGTTTGGGCTTTGGAAAACGGCATTAAGCGAATCTTGGACGATATGGCACGTTATGCTGATAAGACACCTAAAGTGAAAATAGCTTTTGAGCGTAGTTTCAGTGATGATTTTTCGAAAAGAATTATCAAAATAACCCAGTTAGATTCCATTTCTTCCTCTATTGACGACGTTCTCCAAAAGTTTAAAACAGGAGGAGGTGCGTTTAATGAAATTAAAAACGTATTTTATGGATATTGCAATTGGTCTGTAGAATCTAAATGGGATGGGAAACCTAAACGATGGAACATTCTCAAAGATGCAGATGTCGATGAAATAGAGGACATGGAGAATACCAATGTCCCTGGTTTTACACATATATTAACGTATTTTAGTAAATAATGGTTGTGAAAAAAGTATTATTAATAGATGATAACAGCAAAAATCAACGTGAGGTGTATGATGCAGCTTTCGTTGACGAAGAAGAATACTCTGACTGCCTATCCCACGTAGAACAGGTAAATAGTCAAAGTGATTTGTCTTTCCTTGATGAAGTGTCGTGCGTCATGATTCACGATTCTCTTGAAGATTATGTTGACGGCGAATTTAAATCAGATAGTCATAAAGCGAAAGATAGGATTGAAGATATAATTCAGTCGAAAAATCTGCCTTTTGTGCTTTTTAGTGATGGTCATGGTATGACTGCTGACTGGCGTGAAGACATGCCAAATGTTGTTTTTTCCATAAAAAAGTCTGAGTTCTATCGTCGTCTGAAATCCTTCTTAGACAACTATAGGGAAACGGGAGAACTTGATATGAGAATGATTGCCTATGGAAAAGATTTCTTGAAAGATTTGATGAGCATGTGGTGCCAAGCATTCATTACGAAGTTGGCAGACACACCAGATGACGAGGCAATTGATACATCAAAGATTGACAAGCGATCATTGAGATTAATCATCGAAAATGCTCAACCCAAAATAGGTACGTCGTTCGACGATGTTATGTGCGACATCGAAGATGGTAACATTACAGCAGCTTGCCTTAGAAACAATATAAACAACATTTTAAGCAGCGTAAAAAAATATGGGAAAAATATTAGTTCTTGGAAATGAGCAGACAAAGAAATGGTCTGAAAGCATAAGCAACTCACACTTTATTCAAATGCCTGTTTTCTCCTTGGGAGAAGATGGAGAAAGAAAACTTTGTGAATTTGTTATTAACAACATTGACATTGATAGCAAAGCTATTGTTCTTGATGTTGACGAGATATCCAAACCAGAACTATGCCTTGCTTTTGCAATGGCTATACGGCTTTCTATTCTTGATATAAAATCCGCAGCCCTGTCGCCAATTTTGTTTATTTCAAGGGCTACTCAAGATATTCTTACAGGGTACAAATACTCACCCATTATTCTCACTGGTTGTATTGCATTTGATCTGCCAGAAAATGCAAGTGATGCTCTGGAGGTAATGATCCCCCTCTCTCCGAGCGAATATAGAACTAAATTCCTTGATGTCATAAAGATTATTCCTAATGCGACAGAAGGCCGTCACTCACTTGCTAACCAATGGGGAGCAGATGTGCTTAGCCGTATAGTAGTTGGAAACGAAACTAATAATGAGTTAATCAAGAAAGCTCGCCTTTCTCTTTATTTTAGATATGTAAGGGCATTATCTTTAGGAACGAGTGACATAGAGAATATTATTCAGAAGGTTGAATCGCCTTTTGCATCAACCAGTCTTAAGAAAATAGATGCAGTTGGAAAGAAAATACTTCTTATCGATGATGAAGCAGACAAAGGGTGGGATGATGTGTTGCGCAAAATGTTGCCAAATTCTGAATTCAAACCATTCAAGAGCAAGTCCCTGATTACGATAACCTCTCTGATGATGCCAAAAAGACAATAGAAAGTGGCAAATATGATTTGATATTCCTTGACTTGAGAATGAATGGAGTTGCAGAAGAGGATACATTCAGACCTGAAGAATTCTCAGGCATGAAAATATTGAAGGCTATAAAAGAACAGAATAAAGGCAATCAGGTAATTATGTTCACGGCGTCCAATAAAGCTTGGAACATGAAAGCATTATTAGATGCTGGTGCTGACGGCTATTACATAAAGGAATCACCAGAATATGTTTTTCCAGCTTCTTATTCAGATAGCAATGCTCGAGAACTATATGATAGTATTGTTTCGTGTTTTTGTAATGGATATTTGCGGAATGTATATTCAAAAATAAAGAAGATCAAAAAAAAGATACAAGATTCTCAATGCTTTGCCAATCGTACAGATGAGGTTTTGGGTAGTATTGATATTGCCTATGATTTATTGGCCAAAAGCAATGCTAATCAGGAATATAAGGCATATTCTTATCTTCAATTGTTTCTTGTTATCGAAGAGTTTGTGAAAAACTCAGCTGGTTTTTACAATTCTGAAGATGGCCTGTATTTATATAACGGAGAGCAACGCTATAGACTGCTGAAAGATAAAAAGACAAAGGACAAAACTGTCACATATAATTCTGCTATTTTGATGAAGAGTGGTACTGGTCACTATGCTTTGGAAAAAGGCAAATATGCAGGGCGTTTTATCGACACAAACTATCTTGTATCTGCATTGCTGATTTTTAAATTTGGGGAGGTTAATTCTGCAGCTTATCAGTGGACTAAGATTTATAAAGTTAGAAATGATGCTGCTCACCCAAAAGAAGCGAATATAATTAGTGATGATTTTTATCGCATTCTTGGTTTCATGCTTGTCTTCTTCGATGAATCTAAGGCAAAATGGCGTGATGTCAGTGAAGCATTCCCTGATATAGACCCTAATGAGCAGATTGCTTTATTGCAGGCTAAATTCAACAAAAAATAATAGTTGTTGGCGAGCTCTCAAAGGGTACGTCATCAAGAACTGGAAATTCTTGGATGATGCAGGAGTATGTTATAGAGGTGGTAGGCCTATATCCGTGACTTTGCGCTTTTACAGCCTTTGGCGAGGACAGGATTAAGCGTAAGCCATCAGTTAATCACGTCTTGCATAATCTCTGAAAACCTTGTAGAATTCTTCGTAATTCTACAAGGTTTTTGGAGATTGACGAAAACGGAATGTTCCCACCCACTCAGGATGGTTGTATCCACTCTCATTCGATGCGGAAAAGGGGTTAAAAGTGGCTTAATAAACGGAGTATGTCCGTTCACTCGGAAAAACAGAAGTCGCTGTCATCAAAGACGCTTGCGACCGAAAAAACGGTGCATGTCCGTATATTTTTCCTAAGAGAGCATCAAATTGCTCCATGATCGGGAAAAATCCTTCAAAAGGAGAGGGCTTCTCTGATTTTATTTGTACTTTTGCCTAGTCATTCGGAGATTTTGCTATACTTGTTTTTGCAACACTAAGGTAGGTAGAAAATCTGACATAGCAAAATCCTGAGCAACTTTTTGTTGCTCAGGTACTTATAAAAAATGCTAACTCATAGTGCTGCGGAAATTAGGACCTATTAAAACCATAAAAAGCCACGCGTTTCTGTTGCTTTTCCAAAAATTGTTTTATCTTTGGGTTTTTAATCAAGGCGTCCGCACCTCAGCGACCGAGTCGCGCTTTTTGTATTTGCCCTATCCTTTTGGCGCTTGCAGGCGGCGGAATCTTAGCGCTGCAAGTGTTGGCCCATAAATCATCATCAATACCAAAACAACCATCTAAGCAGCCATGAAGAAAAAAATGACTACTACTGGCGACATGAAAATCGCCTCGGAAGAAGACTTGCTCACGCTCGACGCGAACACAGGTGAGAAATTTTACCGCCCCTTCATCCCCGAAGACTTTCAGCGCTTTGAGGCGGAGACCATTCACGTGCGCGAGGTAGCGCAACGGGCCATCGACGAGACCCGATGGGACACAGGAGAGCCTGGGGCTTTTTTCAAAGTTCTCCACCACACCAATTGCATTTTGAGGACGCGGCTGGTGCATTACCGCAATCAGGTCAAGGATTTTCGCGCCAGGGCCTACGTCACCCTCTACAATATCTACGACGCGCAGATGGAGCAACTGTGGCACCAACTAAGCCCCACGCTTACGGAGCTTCTGGCCTTTGGGGAGAAGACGCTGAAAAGCCTCACGGACTTGGTCGAGTCCTGCCCTGCCTCCGTCTTTAAGAAGATTGTGAGAGCAAGCGACCCACAGGAGGAGCCCGGCATGATGCCCGCCGACTACGAGGACCTCAAAAGCCTGGCCGTGGAGCGGATGACGGAGAGCATGCGGTTTGTGATCAGCCTGGCCGAGGAGATAGAGATGTGGATCACGGATTTGTGTGGCACGCGGAAGGTTCGTAGCGCGCCCGAGGAGACCATCATCTACCGCTTCCTCCAAAAGGAATTTGAGGAAACCCGACAAAAGGGCCACCTCGCACGGGTGGAGAAACAATACCATCATGATTTGTTCGACCGAAAGGCAGAAGCCAACATGAACATTCTGCAGATTCTGCTGGACAAGACGGAGAACCACTACAACGTCCACAAAATCTGCAAGCTATGGTCGAACCGCTACCGCTTGGGCATAGAAGAGACCGAGGCGTTCGCCCACGAGCTGAGCCGCCACGCGTTTACAAAAGAAGACTTTGAGGTGCTCTTCAAGTACCAGGCCGAGCACAAGATGCTGACCGAGATAATTAGCAAGCGAAACGAATACGAGCGACATGGAGACCCGCTTTTTGTAAATTGGGTCGATCCTTATAAGCTGGAGAACGTACTGAGATTTTGGATCAAGGTCTATATCAAGACGAAGCAGCAATGGTATATTGTCTGGTGTATGATGAAATATACGTTCAACATGATAAGGGAAGGTCAAGAGAAAAGCGACTTCGCCAAACGCATGAACCAAATGTTCGAGGAAGCGGAGGCAGTGTGCGAGGTAAATTCATTTAGACGACTCGAGAACAAATTGAATCACAATAGGCATTTCTCCTATTGGACGAAGGAGAGCGATCCTGACTATTCGATAGCAGAAAGTCTCTATCAAAAGCTGAAAAATAAAGAAAATTTCACCCGACATGAGTAATATTGTTTAATTACCATGCGATAATCAAAACTTCGTTAACGGCTTACTTTGCCAACTATTTTTGCCACTAAGAAAACACTTTCTTTAGCTTTTCGTATTTTTTACTATCAACACATATTTTGCCATTACCACGAAATGCCTGTTTTTTACCAAGCGCAAAAAGAGCAACCACCGATTTTCCGCCTCAAAAGCGCTCTTTTTTCAAGCCTTTTGTCCTCGATTTTCATACTCTCCTTGCTTTTACCAAAAAAAGGCCGATTTTTACCAAATTTAGGTTTTTTTTCGGGAAATGTTGGTAAAACGATTGCGCCTCCCCCTGCTCCTTTCTACCTTTGCACCGTCAGTTCGAGGCACGCGAGGCCCACGATGGCAAGCTAACAAAAAATAATAAAAGGGCGCGAAAGGGCGCGACGTAAAACGAGAGTAATGAGTATGTATTTCAGTTTCACAGTCTGGAGGTTTTTGTTTAGCCTCAGTATGAGTTGTAGTAAAAAAGAAAAGTAAGAGCAGCGTTATGGAAGCAAAAATCATGAGAGTGGTGCAGCAGGGCGAGGCCTTCGCTGTGCAGAGTCAGAAGAGCGAGACGGGACAGGTGAAGAAGTGCAACATCCTGTTGCAGGAGCTGGGCGGGAAGTACGCCGACCAATACGCCTGTACGATGCTGGGCAACGCGGCTACCTGCCGCTTCTCCCAGGACGAACTGGTGGCCGTCAGCCTCCGCTTCACGGTCAACGAGTATGAGGGCCGCCATTACCAGGACATCCTCGTAGCGGACATCCATCGGTTGAATCGGTGATTTATTTTAACATGAATCATTGCTAATCGGAACATGAATCGATGGTTTTATTTTAACATTAATCATCGTTAATCGAAACGTTAATCTATCATTAATAGGATTGGCCTAAAGGCCAATTTTGCAAACAAAAAAAGTAATAAATACCTGAGTTGAGTACGAGGAGGATATTCCATGGTAAAGCGCGCAACAATCCACGTCTCTTCTCGCACAAAAAGAACCATCCGAAAATGAAGGAATTATGGAAGTAAAAAAAAAGACAACAAATACAACCTGTACTATATTTTACAACCAAGTTACCCTTGCAGGAAAGCTGGTTGCAATATTGTCCTCGCGAAGCGTTGTTACTTGTTGTAAAAATTGTTTTAGTTGTTTTCCCTACTCAGCAGGCTGCATCGAAACAACACGATACAACGTTTGCATCCCTCCATTTGAGGATAAAAAACTATACAGCTATGAATAAGAATAATAAGAACATCAACAGCAATCAGAACCATGGCGACCATTGCCAGCATGTACAGATCGGCGGACAGGCTTACTACGACGACCGCAAGTATTTTCTTTTTTCGCCCGACGCGCCCGTGCCGCAGGCCGTGGAGAGCTTTCGCAAGGCGGGCGTGGGCCAGCAGATGAGCGACGGGACGTTTGACTTCGTGCCAAGGGCGAAAGCGAAGAGCCGCAGCGTGCTCATCAGGAAGTTGGCCCACGGGCGCATCAGCAAGACCCAGGACGACGCCGTGCAACTGACCTTGAAGTTTTTTCGCACGGAGAACGTGGTCATAGCCCAGGCCATCATGGACGAGGCGCAGGACGCTATCGACGCCCTACTCGAATATCAACTGACGAAGTAAAAGAAAGGAGGAAGAAACAGACATGAGCGTACATGTAATTTTTTATCAGCAGGGCCACAAGATGATGGAGCCCGTGGCGACGGAGGAGGCTTACCGCCGCTATCGCGACAGC
>ULQK01076754.1_pt1 | contig 13429 bp, 8 predicted proteins | sample 1954371 | NCBI WGS metagenome assembly ULQK01 (sample SAMEA4835652, study PRJEB28245) | human gut metagenome | biome: gut microbiome; material: fecal sample | place: Denmark | collected 2008 | reverse complement strand
CCGCAGGAGCGGCCGCAATGATCCGAGATCTTCTCAATGCGGAGGTGGCGCCCGGCGTGACGCTCAAAGACGTGCCCAAATCGGTAAGGTCGGCGGAACTTGAATTTCTCATTCCGATTTCCGCCTCGCTGACCGCCGAACGGCTCGTCAGTGAACTTAAGGCCATGGATCCCAAATACGATTTCGGGACGCTGCGGCCAGAGGATCTCAAGGGGTTCCTGACGGGATTCATTGACTTGGCCTTTAGTGCAGGCGGGCGCTTTTATGTGCTGGACTGGAAGAGCAACAAAATTTCGCCCGAAGCTTCCGGCTACACCGAAAAAGCCATGTCTGCCGAGATGGATGTGCATCTTTACCGCCTGCAGTATCTGATCTATTGGGTGGCTTTGCGGCGTTTCCTCCAAGTGCGGCTCGGCGCACATTGGCACGACGAAATGATTGGCGGCGCCATTTATGTGTTTCTTCGAGGCGTACGGGCCGGCACGACGACAGCGGTCAACCCTCAGGGTATTGTTTTCGATCCGGTGCGTCCAGAGGTGATTCGGCGCATGGATGATCTTTTTGCGGGCAGAGCCTAAGGACCCGAAAAATGGATAAAAGCATGATGCCTAATGCCGACAGCACGTATGAGCTCCCGCAGGGCGGCATAGCGGGTTTGGGAGCGGTTCTTCTGCGGGCGGCGGAACGTATCGGGACGGTGACAGAAGCGGCCCGTCAGGCCATGATGGGGCTGACGCTTGCTTTTGCCAATGCTGAACGGCAGGGAAGCGTCTGCGTGCGTGCGCTCGACGCGGTCAAAGGGCTGATGCCTGATGCCGCAGAGGCGGCGGAAGGACCAGAAGAGACGGAGATGCACCTCGCTCAGGCGTTTGAAGTCCTAAAGACTGGGTTGAAAGATCTGCAGGCTGTCGGACTCGCTCAGAATTTTCAGGATTTCATTTCTGCAGCTGGGACGAGACTCGGGAAGACTTCGGATGAGACAGCGCCAACCCAGCCCATTGCGCCGCTGATTGTCGATGAGGCGCCGACATTTGCGCAAACACGCATTTATTTCGCACGCTTGGCGTTGGAGGAGCTCCTTCTGGCGCGCACCCTGGCGCGTTTTGCCGCTGCTGATGAGGCGTTTTCTGTCTCTGAAAGCGGCCAGCCGGATGACGCGTTGATTGCGGAGGTAACAGGCCGAGCTCACGCAGATGAACAGCAGCGGCTTGCGGTTTCAACGGCGCTTAAACGCAGACTGATGGTGGTCTCGGGCGGTCCCGGCACGGGCAAGACGACAACGGTGGCGCAAATTTTGGAGTGTCTCCTTCGGAAAAATCCAACGCTTCGCATTGCATTGGCGGCGCCGACGGGCAAAGCGACGGGCCGCATGCAGCAGTCGCTCGAGTCAAGCGCGAACAACGCAGCCAAAGGGCTGAGCGCACTGCAGGCAGTTTTGCAGCACGATGCGCTTCTGCTGGATGCTGAGAAGCAGATTCGCTCACGGACGATTCACAAATGGCTGGCATCGCCCACTGCCGCCGGTTCTGCCCCGGGCATCGGGAATCCCATTCCCGCGGATGTGCTGGTGGTGGATGAGGCTTCCATGGTGGATATTCATCTGGCAGTTCGCCTGATGCGGGCGGTTTCACCCGAAGCGCGTGTCATTCTTTTGGGCGACAAGCACCAACTCGCTGCCGTGGGGCCTGGGGCTGTATTCGCGGAGATTTCTGACGGCAAGGGAGCCCTTGCGCGCATGGGGGCAGTCGTAGAGCTGGTGAAGAGCTGGCGCTTTGGGAAAGACACTCCCATCGGCCAGCTGGCAGCGGCGATTAATCATCAGGGAGCCAATGCAGGGCTGCCGGAAGCGGAGGTTTTTCAAAACGTGCTGGCCGCTTTTGCCTCGGCAGAAGCTAATGCCGATAAATCTTTGCAGAGTGCTTCGCTTCATACTGCAGGACTAGTGGAATTACAGAAGGGAGCGTTCACTTCAAAATCCACTGATGAACAAAAGCGTGAGCGCGAAATCTTCAGCCGCACAGGGCTTACCGCACCAGTGCGCAGTTGGCTGAACCGTGAACTCGAAGGCTATGCCAGCGTGTTGTCGGAATGTCGAGCAGCGTATCTGGCGGGCACAACGAAGGAGCAGTGGGAAAGCCTGCGTCAAAAGCTTTGGCTTTGTCTCTCGGGCTTTCGTGCGCTTGCTGCGCAGCGGCATGGTGCAATGAGCGTGCAGGCCGTGAATGATTATGCTGATCAGCGCATACGAAGTGTCTGGCCGCTTTCTGAAGGGGCATTCGGCGGGGGACACTATCCGGGCGAGGTGATCATTGTGCGGCGCAACGATGAGGGGTTAGGCGTTCATAACGGCGACGTCGGTATCGTGCTGCCTAAATTGCTCGAACTCGATACGCCGACGGCTGACTTGGAAGATTCCTCTGCTGTTGTCGGGGATGAGGATGCGGAGGGGGCGCCCGAGCGTCAGGATCGGCCGGATCGTCAGGGACCGGCAGTGAGTTTCACGGTCTATTTCGGCGATACGAATCTGGAACTCCCGGTTGCGCTCCTGCCGCAGTTTGACGTTGCCTGGGCGATGACGATTCATCAATCCCAAGGCTCAGAATTCGAACGCGTAGCGGTGCTTTTACCGGTGAAGCGCACGTCTGAACTCGCAACCCGAGAGCTCCTTTATACGGCTGTTACCCGCACTAAGCGAAGGGTAGATGTTTTTGGGTCCGAAGCAGTTCTTCGCCGCGCTGTGGAAAAGCCAACCGTCCGTGACGGGAGTCTCGGAAGACGGCTGGAGCTTTTTTGCGAAATGCAGTAATTAACTCAGTTTGGCTTCAAGGTTCACAGTTCGGTACGAATGAAGGTGAGAAGATTTGGCGCGGAAAGTGACAGATTTCGATCTAAAAAATTAAATAGTTAACGCAAAGTGTTCCATCTGGCGTTTTTTGCGGATGTATTCGTTATAGGCACTAATCTAAAATGTGTAATTAACCATAGAACTGAGGAAATTCCTGGCGTAATTTATCAAGTGTCTTTTGTTCACATTCCGCCAGCCAGTCAAAAAGAATACGTACCCGTCTTTTTTCATAGGCTTCCTGTGTCGCATAAATAAAGCAGGAAGCAGGTGGGCAGCGCCATCCCTCAAGGATCGTTTTTAGCTGACCAGATCGGAGTGCCTCAACAGCATGAAAGAGCGGGAGGTCCGGAACAATGCCCGCACCAAGCACAGCGGCCGTTCGTACGGCCATTAAATTTTTGAAGGACATTGAGCTCTTCCATCGAAGCGGATAAGCAATCCCATCACGGATAAGTTCTTGAGTTGCTACTCGAGTTGGAGAATTGATGAGGATGCCGATGTGGTTCACGCATTTGCTCGGATGGTGCGGTGCACCAAACCGCTCAAGATAGAGCGGTGATGCACAGCAGAGAAAAGGCATTTCACCAAGATATCGAGCAATGAGTCCATCGATTGGGCGATTCGGCCCATAGCCCGCAGCCAGATGTATCGGAGGGGTATCCGCTAAATGAAAAATCTCGGGAATCTGCTTGGTGAGATCATGCAGCTCAAGTGTGATATCCGGATAGGTTTTTCGAAATTCAATGAGATGCGGCGTGATTTCAATGGAGCTGATGCCTGAGTGCGAAGCTAAACGAATTGTGCCGGACAGGGCATTTTGATCTCCCTTTAGATCCTGGATCATCAATTCATGGACATTCAGAAGTTTTATAGCCTTATCGTACGCTCGAGCTCCCAATTCCGTAAGTTTTAAATGTCTCCCTTCACGCAGAAAAATGGGAGCCCCTATTTCTGTCTCGATTGCCTTGAGCGCACGGCTCACGGTACTTGGTTCGCATTCAAGTACATCGCAGGCAGCATTCACGCCTCCAGCTTGAACGACTTCGCAGAAGATTCGCCAAACATTCAAGTCGTCAGTTCTGGCCATCAGTTGTCTCCGTCAAAAGAACTGGGTTTAACCCTTGATCGTTGCGATATACGCAATGATTGGGCGCTATCTGCACAACTATAAAAATATTGATATTTCAATATTAACGAGTTTGCTGTGAGGGTTTATAGCGTTAATTATTGCTTGAAACGCAATGAATAGTAGTTGTTTGTTGCCTTTCTTTGTTGGTGTGAACGCTTCAAACTACACCTTCAGGATGAGACCTCCTCCGATCAGCCTCTCACCCAGAAGTTCATAAACAACCTTCTTCAGTGTTTTAAAACCCAAGGACCCCGATCATGACTTGGCAAATCTGGCTAGCGATAGCGTCCATTGTTTTCATTGTTTTCGGACTTGTTAAGCGTCTCGAGACACGCATGCTTCTCATCGTTGCAGGCTTTATTCTTTGCTGCGCTTCGGGAGCGCCCATGAAAGCTTTCGGAGCTTTCGTCAAAGGAATGACGAACATCACGCTCGTCCCTGCTATTTGCTCGGCAATGGGCTTTGCGTTTGCTGTTCAGGCCTCTAAATGTGATCAGCACCTCGTTGCTGCAGTAGCCGCTCCGCTCAAAAAGCTTGGCGGACTGCTGATTCCTGCGGCCACGATTCTGACGTTCCTCATCAATATTGCGATCATGTCGGCAGCGGGCACAGCTGCAACGGCTGGCGCGACTTTTATTCCGCTTTTATTGCGGGCCGGCATCCGACCGGCGGCAGCGGCAGCGGCCGTGGGGGGCGGCACAATGGCTGGTTTGCTGCTTAATCCCGGATGTGCGCATGACATCTACGTCGCCAAGATGGCCGAGATGGATCTTATGGCCTTCATTATCTGGGCTGCTCCCTACATCGTCGGTCTCGTTCTGCTTTCGGTGATTGTCAACTCCGCCATTATGATCGTGAAGAATAAGGACCATCTTGCGGGTGCAGAAGCAAAAGATGCGGCTGCTAAGTCCGATGCCGGTCAGCAAGAATCCGCCTTCAAAGTCCAGCCGCTCAAGGCTGTGGCTCCTCTGGTCCCTCTGATCGTCCTCTTGGTCGCCTCTATTAGTTTCCCAAAGGCGGGTATCGATGTGGTTGCTGCCATGCTGATCGGTCTCGTTTTTATCTCCGCCGTAACGCTTATGAATCCAGGCGAAATCTCCAAGGCGTTTTTCAAGGGATGCGGCACGGGATACGCTCAAGTCATCGGCCTCATTGTTGCTGCAGGTGTTTTTGCAGCAGGGCTGCAGGCTACGGGGGCCGTAAATGCCTTCATCGAGTTTCTCAAGGGGGCGAATGAATTCGCGCGTTGGGGGGCTGCCTTTGGACCTTTCTTGATGGCGCTGGGTACGGGGTCTGGTGAGGCGGCAATTTGGGCTTTTAACCAGTCGATCACGCCCGAAGCGGCTCACTTCGGCATGCAGTCTCATTCTCTCGGTCTGCTAGCGATCCTTGCGGGTCAATTCGGCCGCACAGCAAGTCCGCTCGCCGGAGCCATCATCATCGTGGCCGGTATGGCCAGTGCAGATCCTTTGGCTGTCGCCAAGCGATTGATCCCAGGAATGCTTGTAGCGCTCATTGCGGCTGCCTTCATTCTGGTCTGATTGAGAACATTTTTGATAGGAGACGTCATCATGCATGACATTCTTCTGCGCAATGCTCTAATCGCCGATCCGGAGGCTGACTCTCTAAGGACGGGTGACGTTGCCGTCGAAGGCGGCTGCATCGTTGAAGCCATTGGCTCAGCCTGCACGACCATCGACTGCAGCGGGCTGGTTCTTCAGCCCGGCATCATCGACACGCATGTGCATCTTGGCATTAATCCCTTGAGCTACGGCATGGTCGCACGAGCAGGCGTCACAACTGCTCTCGATATGTCTGGGCCCATTGAGAAACTTCTCGATGAATTCAGCTGTGCAAATGTAGGCATCAACGTTGCTGCCCTCAATGCGATTCTTCCTGACCGAAATATCTCTGGAAAAAATCCAGACCGAGAGCAGCTGAGGAACTTCATCAATTTTTCACGCCGCAGCGGTGCGCTCGGTGTCAAGCTTCTGGGCGGACACTTTCCGCTCACGCCTGAGGCCTCGCACCGCATGGTGGAAACGGCTGATGATTCCCACTGCTATATGGCTTGGCATGTGGGTACTACAGAGAAAGGTTCCGATATTGAGGGATTGTTGGAAGCGGCGGAAATCGCAGCGGGTCATCCACTGCATCTGCCGCACGTCAATGCGTACTGTCGGGGGCGCGTCAGGCCAGTGCTTGAGGAATGCTCCATTGCCGAGAAAGTCATTCTCGAACATCCCGAATTTACGACAGAGAGCTACCTCTCTGCGAGAAATGGGGCACCACTTGACTGTGATGCTGCCGGAAAGCCGCGCTCAGCCATCACTGCCGGAACTTTGACTCGCTTTGGTTTTGAATCTTCAGCATCCGGCATGGAAGCTGCGATTCGGGCTGGGCGGCTTGCAGTGCTCTTTCCCAATCAGAGAGAGATCACCTTGCTTACGGGTACCGATGCAATCGCTTACCTGAAGGCTCATCGTGAACATTGCGACGGTTCATTTGACGGTGTCAACCCGCTTGAATCCCGCGTCTTTTTCGCCTCACAAAAACGGCCGAACGGGGCTTTCCTCGTGGATGCCATCAGTACTGACGGCGGAGGCATTCCTCGCAATGTCATCCTCCAAAACGGTTTGTCTCTTGTTGAGTTGGGCGCACTGACAACGATCGAATTCGCCCGCAAAACTTCCTTGTTTCCTGCACAAATGCTCGGTCTCAAAAATAAAGGAAGACTGCTTGCCGGCATGGATGCCGATCTGACCATTTATGACCCGACAAGCCATCAGGTCGTCTACACGATTGTTAATGGTCGATTTGTTCTCTTAAATCGTGTTCTGCAGACTGGCGTAGGAACACTGCTTACGACATATGAAGGGACTCAAGCAGCTCAAAACCGCGGTCTTAAAACGCAGGTTGTTTCCGGCATTGTCCCGCTCCTTCATAAATCCCTTTAATTTTCCTCACCTCAAACAGATTTCAAAGTCATGAAAAATCATCGTATCCAACGCGTGCTCATCGCTGCGTTCTGCAGCACCGTTTTCTCGGCCTCTGCCAGCGATATTCAGATGTTCGGTTTTTTTGATCAGGGGCTTGCTTACCTTCATGAAGATCTCAATGCCGGCATGGGCGGACCTGCTGGGCAAAGCATTAATGCGCCTCAATACGTGGATAAGGACGGGTACGTTTCTGAAGCACAAACGAAACGCAGCTTCACGCAAGGTTCTGGGAATGTGTCAACGTGGGGCATCAAGGGTTCCGAACAAATCAACGCCGATGTACGAGTGCTTTTCCACCTTGAATCCGGGTTCCTGGCAGACGACGGCACACTTTACGGCGGTTCCGTAAAGCCTTTGTTTGAACGCGAATCGAGCATTGGGGTTGAGTCAAAGACTTGGGGGCTCGTTAAATTTGGCCGTATGCCGGCACTCTCTACCGGTTCAGGCACAACCGGCATTCTCAACAGCAAGGTCAATCCTTTCGGCGCTGGCTGGGGAAATATGACGGGCGGCTGGAAATTTGCGGGGACATTGGCTGCAGCGCGTCATGACAACATGATTCACTATATTTCTCCGTCATTTAGCGGTGTTCGGCTTCATGCTCAATACTCCTTCAAGTCGGCACCAGACAATGGTCGAGAAGGGTCGTCTGAAACGAATCGCTGGTGGGCTGTCGGCGCATCGATGGAGGGCGGAAAGTACTACCTCGCAGCCACAGTGGATTGTCTTGATGCCGCGAGCAGTGCGCCCAAGCCTGAAGCTACTTATGCCAATGATGCTTACAAAGTATTTGTTGGCGGACACTATAACTTCGATGTCTTCAGACTCTTTGGGACGGTGCAGTACCTGAAGAACATGCCTTGGATCGGCGGGTACTCCACTAAAGAAGTCGCTCCGCTCGCTCTGGGTTCAAAGGGACCGCAGAAAGGGTTCGAAGCTTGGGCATTTTCAACGGGCGTGGATTTTAGAGCCGTTGGCGGCAAGGTTATGACTTCCGTCGGGTATGCAACTGCAAAAAATCAAAATTTGGAGAGCCAGAACAAACTTAACCGCGTGAATTTTGGTTTGGGTTACCAATATTCCCTCAGCAAACGCACATCTCTGTATGGCATTGGCGGCTATTTCTGGCAGGATGCAGACTGGCAGAAAAAAGAAATCTCTGCCCACGATTTTATCGTTGGCATGATGCACCGTTGGTAATCTAACAATATTTTGAACGCTGACGAACGGAGATTTGTGTTTCTCATTTCTGAGCTGACATATCTCCGTTCCGAATGGTCAAAAGCATTGTGGCAAAGCATTGATCTCATTATCCAAACAGAATAAAAAATAGGAAATAAAAATGTTGGGCATGCATATGGGACGGGTTCCCGCACCAAGCGCACGAGAAGAATCCGGCGAAATTCATCGCTTAGATACCTATGATTGGCTGCAAATGATTAACCGTGCGTCGATCGTTTCGAATGTTGAAGAAGGACTATTGGAGAAGCCCCTTGCTCGGCGCATTCTGACGGCGTTGAATACTTTGCGCGACAAAGCGGCAAAGCCGAATGCGGTTCGTCCTGGGCTCTACATTACTTTTGAGCCTGAAGTCTTGAAACTCGTCGGCATGGAGGCGAGTGTTCTTCATGTAGGCCGCTCCTCTCAGGATATTCTTGCCACAGCAAATGCTGGCCTCAATATTGCTCGGCTTATGCGTTTGCTCGATGCGATTCATGAGGTTGATTGTGCGTTGCTTGAAGTTGCCCGCCGCGAGGAAGGTGCGCTCGTGCCGGCGTATACGAACGGTGTCCAAGCTCAGCCTACGCTTTATTCCCATTATCTTTTGGCTCAGCATCAGGTCTTCATGCGAGATGCTGCCCGGATCTTCGAATGCATCCGCCGCTACGATGTCTCACCTATGGGGGCTTGCGTCTGCAATGGTACGGGGTGGCCGTTAAATGTTGAACGCATGGCGCAGCTGCTGGGTTTTTCCCGTCCGCTGACAAATGCTTTCGATGTTGGTCAGTGTGCCGGCAACGATCTGCCGCTCGAGATGTCCCAGATCATCTCGGCAGTCATGCTCCATGTCAATGCATTCCTCGCCGATTTTATGGTCCAGTATGCCGACCCACATCCCTGGATCCGATGGGAAAGTACAAATGGGCTTTACGGTTCGAGCGCCATGCCGCAGAAACGCAATCCTGGGTTAATCAATGATTGCCGCCGAGATGCCGGACTGGTCATCGGTGAGGCGCAGGGGGTGATGTTACGTATTCAGAATCTTCAGCTCGGCATGGCTGATGTGCGAGATGCTCAAGTATTGGAGGCGCTTGCTGATGACGCCTGCGTAACACTGCGCACCTTTGCTGGTATTGTTCGCGAGCTTGTCGTTGACAGAAAGCGTGCATTGGCTGAACTCAATGCCGATTGGACTTGCACGCAAGAACTTGCTGACAGACTTGTCCGCTGCGGCGTCGATTTTAGAAATGCTCATCATTTTGCCAGTCATCTCGTGACTCGAGCTCGAGCTGCTGGAACGACTCCCCCCGAACTTGACTATGGAGAAGCAAAGTCTCTCTGGCTCGAGTGGCGCAGCACGCTTCAGAATGCATGTGATATCCCGGATTCATTTCCGCTTAGTGAAAAAGCATTCCTTGGTGCTCTGGACCCAGCAGGCATCGTTGCCGCTCGCGCGACAGTCGGCAGTGCCAATCCGGAACTCGTAGCAAAAGGCATTCTCCGTGCTCAGCAGGAAGCTGCGCGTATTAAAGCTGAGATCGATGCTTTGGTCGATCATGCCAAAAAAACGGCATTTGCTCTTGAAGAAGCACTCACGCGCGTACTTGCCGATTAGGCGGCAATTGATGCGTCAGCTCTATTACTGGGGTTCTCTATAAATCATCATGACTCTTGACCAAAAAAGGTGGCTTCTTCTATTGGTGAGCTGCATCATCAATCTGTTCGCAGGTTCCATCTATGCCTGGTCTGTATTTGCGTCTCCGCTTGCAGAACGTATCGGCAGTCTCCTGCAGACGTCATTAACGTCGGCAGATCTTGCGATTGCTTTCAGTATTGCCAACGCTCTTGGTCCAATTCCGATGATCTTCGGAGGACTGATCAATGACCGATTCGGACCTAAATTTGTCATCGCGGCCGGCGGTATTTCGATGGGTTTCGGGCTGTATGCCTCCGGAAACGCGGAAAGCGTGTCAGAGCTGATCGTGTCTTATGGTCTCTTCTTCGGCACAGGTCTCAGCCTTGTCTATGGCTGTACGATCAACAATACGCTGAAGTTTTTCCCTGATCACCGAGGTCTGGTCGGCGGACTTGCCACAGCAGCCTACGGCATCAGCTCAGTACTCGTTCCGCCGATCGCGACCCAGCTCATTTCCGTCTATGGGATCACTAATGCGCTTGAATTCATGGGAGTGTTCATCGGCGGTGTTATCGTCATCGGCGGTTTTCTTTCAATGCGTTGTCCAGTCGGCTTCACGCCTTCGATGGCTGTTCAGAAACAATGCGTTGAGATTGGGCGAAATTACACTTGGCGGGAGATGCTGCGAGACGCTCGCTTTCTTCCGATGATCACGCTTTTAACTTGCGGTGCCACTGCAGGAATGATGGTGATCTCTCAAAGTTTTTTTATCGCGCGCCATCAAATAGCCCTGGATGTTGCTTCTGCTGCGATGGCAGTCTCGTGCATGGCGCTCGCTAATACATTCGGACGTCTCTGTGCGGGAACCGCCTCGGATTATTTAGGGCGTCTTCCAACGCTCGGCGCAGGACTTGGGATTGCAATTATCGGTTTAATACTTCTTGCCCTTGGAAGTCCTGCTAATACGCTTCCCTTCTATTGCGGCCTGATCGCACTCGGCTTTTCTTTCGGCTGCTTCATGGGGGTCTACCCAGGCTTTACAGCGCAGGTTTTCGGTGCAAGACACAATGGCGTTAATTTCGGCATTATGTTCACAGGGTTTGCCTTGGCCGGCATTCTTGGCCCCACACTCATGCAGCTGCTCTCAGCAATGGGTTTTTCTGAAATAGGGCACTATTGCGCGGCCGGGACTATTTCAGCGCTTGGGTTTGTCATGATGTTCCTTTATCGGAAGGCAGAACGATTGCGCATCAGATCAAAGTGAATCGACATACCGATTAAGCCATGATGCAGATGGGTGTCATCGTTCGACAAGCTCCAATGACAGCCTGAGCTTTGAAGGCAACTCATAAAGAATGACAGCTCTGCAAAAGAATGCAGAGCTGTCAAGGAAGAGTCGAGGGCTAATGCAGAGGTTTAGCGAACCTTGGCTTTCTGCACAAGCTCAGCAAAATGCCGCTTGGCTTTCAGCTGAGAAAGCTGCGCACGAAGGCTGTCCTTTTGCGATTCGTAGGTTGGGAAGTTCTTCTGGCTGCGCTTGGCGTCAAGTTTTACGACATGCCAGCCGAATTGATTTTGGATTGGTGCCTGGGCGACATCGCCTGCCGACAAAATTTTGAAGGCATTGCCAAAATTGGGCTCAACATTGCTCGGCGACAGCCAGCCGATCAGGCCGCCGGCAGGGCCCGACTTCGGATCAAGCGATTCAGATTTTGCCAACGCATCGAACTTTTCGCCTTTGTTGAGACGCTGAATGATGTTCTTGGCTTCCTGTTCGGTCTTTACCAAAATATGGCGGACTTGATATTCGGTATCACCGTAGACCTTCTTGGCATTGTCGTAAGCCGCACGGACTTCTTTGTCGCTGACGGGATTTTTCTTCGCGTAATCTGCGACAAGCAGTTCAACCTTGAGCTGCTTGCCCACACGGTCAATGGCGTCTCGATATTCCTTCGTACGATCAATCTTGGCTTTGGCTGCTTCCTGCAGAAGCACCACTTCTTCAGTCACATCGCGCTTTACACGCGCTTCCAGTTCCGGACCTGCTTTGGCACCGGCTTTGACTGCATTGTTGTAGACGGCTTCTAAGCGTGATGCCGGAACTTTTTCACCATTGACGGTCATGTCTGTCAAGGCAGCGGCGGCAGAACCAACGAGACCGACGGAAAGCGCCAGTGCAAGGACAAGTTTGCTCTTAATCATGAATCTCTTTCCCAATGGAATGGCGCAGCTCTCTTGAGACCTGCGCATAAACAGTCAAACAATTATGCGCCAAGGTTTTACTTTGAACGTGTTGAATAAAACATGTTTTCAATTGAGTTCGGTAACTCGGTAAAATCCCTATAGTGCTTCGGCGGCGAATTCAGCAAGCCGTGAACGTTCGCCGCGGGTGAGTGTCAAGGTTGCGGCATGCTGCCATCCTTGAAAGCGTTCTACCACATAGGTAAGACCCGAACTGCCTTCCGTCAGGTAAGGCGTATCGATCTGCGCGATATTGCCGAGGCACACGATCTTGGTCCCAGGGCCAGCGCGTGTGATGAGCGTCTTCATCTGTTTGGGCGAGAGGTTCTGTGCCTCATCGATGATGACAAACTTCTGCAAAAATGTGCGGCCGCGCATGAAGCTCATGGACTTCACGCGAATGCGGTTCTTAATGAGGTCCATCGTGGCCTGACGTCCCCAGTCACCGCCTGAACTCGAGCCGTGAAGCACTTCCAGATTGTCTTCGAGCGCCCCCATCCAAGGCGCCATCTTTTCTTCTTCAGTGCCGGGCAGGAAGCCAATGTCTTCGCCTACGCTCACTGTGGCGCGGGTCATGATGATTTCGCTGAAGCGCCGTTCATCAATGGTCTGTGTTAGTGCGGCGGCGAGCGTCATCAGAGTTTTGCCGGTACCCGCCTGACCGAGAAGAGTGACAAAGTCAATGTCAGGATCCATCAGGAGATTGAGCGCCATGTTCTGCTCGGCGTTGCGCGCTTGAATTCCCCAGACCTTTATATGGGACTTCGAGCGGTAGTCGCGCATCAGACGCAGCGTCACCGTTCGGCCCTGACGCGCTGCAACGAGCGCCATGAAATTGGCGTCGCCCTCAACCGTCACACAGGCATTCAGGATGAAGTCTTCCGGGTGCTTTGGTTCAAAGCTGTAGAACGTGGCGTTTTGATCCTGCCAACTCTTCAAGGTGGAGTCGATGCTTTCCCAGAAGTTCGACGGAAGCGCGAGCTTGCCGGAATAAAGCATGTCGGTGTCGTCGAGCACCTTGTCGTTGAAGTAGTCTTCAGCGGGGATGCCGAGCGTTGTCGCCTTGATGCGCATGTTGATGTCTTTGCTCACCAACACAACAGCACGTTTCGGGAAAGCCTTGGCAACGCCGCGGACGGTGGCCAGAATTGAATTGTCGCCGCGGAAGCTCGGGAGCTCTGCGGGGAGTTCTTCGGCCAAAGGTTTCGTTTCAAACCAGAGTCGACCGGTAGCTTCTGTATTGCCGAGCAGTGAAAGTTCAACTCCCTCTTGAATACGGCCGCCGTTGGCTTCAATCAGCTGATCCAATGCACGGCTTACTGAGCGGGCATTGCGGGCAACATCCGTAAGTCCCTTTT
>ULQK01048484.1_pt1 | contig 13439 bp, 13 predicted proteins | sample 1954371 | NCBI WGS metagenome assembly ULQK01 (sample SAMEA4835652, study PRJEB28245) | human gut metagenome | biome: gut microbiome; material: fecal sample | place: Denmark | collected 2008 | reverse complement strand
GGCGTCGATTTCGACAAGGTCTACTACGAGTCGCAGACCTATCTGCTGGGCAAGTCGCTTGTCGAGGAGGGGCTCCGCAAGGGGGTCTTCTACCGCCGCGACGACAACTCGGTGTGGATCGACCTGACGGGCGACGGCCTCGACGAGAAGCTGCTGCTGCGCGGCGACGGTACGTCGGTCTACATGACGCAGGACCTCGGCACGGCCTACCGTCGTTTCGAGGACAACCGCCTCGACGACATGATCTATGTCGTGGGCAACGAGCAGAACTACCATTTCCAGGTGCTGAAACTCGTGCTCAAGAAACTGGGCTACGCCGAGTGGAGCGACCACATCACGCACCTCTCGTACGGCATGGTCGAGCTCCCCGAGGGCAAGATGAAGTCGCGTGAGGGCACGGTGGTCGATGCCGATGACCTGATTGCCGATATGGTGCAGACCGCCCGCGAGATGTCGGCCGAGCTGGGCAAGCTCGACGGCTGCACGGAAGAGGAGGCCGAGGCCGTCTCGACGATGGTGGGTCTCGGTGCGCTCAAGTACTTCATCCTGAAGGTCGATCCCAAGAAGACGATGCTCTTCGATCCGCGCGAGTCGATCGACTTCAACGGCAACACGGGCCCCTTCATCCAATATACCCACGCGCGTATCTGTTCCGTGCTGCGCAAGGCCGCCGAGGCCGGCATCGACTTCTCGGCCGTACCGGAAGGGGTTGCCTACCTGCCCGAGGAGATCGCTTTGGTCAAGTCGCTGACGGAGTATCCCGCCGTCGTAAAGTCTGCGGGCGACAACTTCGCGCCTTCGATCATCGGCGCCTACGTCTACGAACTGGCCAAGAGTTTCAACGGCTACTACCCCGACCATTCGATCCTGCGCGAGGAGGATGCTGCCGTCCGCACGATGCGCCTGCAGCTGGCGCAGCAGGTGGCCCGGGTCATCCGCCGCGGCATGGCGTTGCTGGGTATCGACGTTCCCGAGCGGATGTAGCTTCGGAGTCTGTCTGTCTCGGCCCTGAAACGAGCCCCGGAATCCCTTGCGGATCCCGGGGCTCATGTCTTTTCGGTCTCTCTTTTGACCGGGAGATGGTAAGTTCCCGGCCTCCTTACCGTAACCCGGGACCTGCATGCCCGTTGAACCGGTCTCTCCCCGGGAAGTGCCGGACCCGCTTTCCGGAGCCTTGTCCGGTCAGGATGCGCAGCCGTTTGAGCAGATGCAGCAGTCCGACGGGCACGAGCAGCAATCCGGTCTTGTAGTGAAAGAGTCCCAACCCGTCGTCGAAGAGTGTGGCGACACCCGAGAGTGCCGCAGCAAGGAAGCAGACCGAGAGCAGGAGGGTTATTCTGCTCCGACCGCCGATTCCGCCGGCAAGCGCCGTATACCATTTCCGGTGGTGGACGATGTGGCGGATCGATGCAGCCGTGAAGGCAGCACTTGCGGCGATGTGTGAGGCGGACCATATGCCGATCGCCTCGGGGCGGGCGGAATGCCCGGCCGCATGGAGTTCCATTCCGGACCAGACGGTCAGCAGGAAGAGCGGGACCAGCGTTCGGTCCGTGCGCAGCAATGTTTTTCTGTCGGTAGCCATGATGTGTCTTGTGGGGTACGTTGTTCCGCCTGCAAAGGTATGGCCTCCGCTCTTCGCTCCGGTTGGACGGATCGGGGCAATGTCTGGACTATCCGGGGTATCTTTTCCTGAATTCGGAGGGGCTGACGTGTGTTACAGACGAGAAGAGACGGGAGAAGTAGGCACAGTCTTCAAATCCCAGTTCGCGGGCGATCTCCTGTATGTCTGTCCGGGAGTGTGCGAGCATCCTCTTGGCGCGGATGACGATTTCATTCCGTATGTTCCGTGTTGCGCTCAATCCGGTCGTCGTCCTTACGGCTTCGTTCAGGTAGGCGGCAGATACGTGCATCCGTTCGGCATAGAAGGCCGGGCTTCTGCTGATGTGCACGAACTGTTTGAGCAGCGTTTTGAATTCGAGTGTCAGCCCGATCATCCGCGGGTTGGTGGATCGCAGCCCGGCGCGGTGCTGCAACACTCCGGCGATGATGGCGACCATCGCCCCCGCGAGGTGCCTGATTACCGCCCGCTCCGTTTCATCGGCCGGTGCCGCATCCATTCTCTTCTTCAGCAGCGTATGCAGTCGGGACAGTTCGTCGCGCTGTGGTTCCTCCAGCGGTACGGGTTCCGAGTCGAGGGCATATCGTTCGAAGATGAGCCAGGTTGTCTCGTCCACGAATACCGGATCGACCGCAAGCATGTAACCCTTCAACCGCTCTGCCAGAAGAAACGTGTGGACCTGTTCGGGAAGGAGTACCACGATGGTTCCCTGTGGGCAGCGGAGCTCCCGAACGTCGATTTCGAGCCGGCACGATCCCTGTTCGACAACCCCGAAGACGAAGTATTCGTCCCGGTGTGTGTAGTTGATCAAGTCCTGCGCCTGTTCGGGCCGGGTCTCCTTCAGTGCGAAACCGTAATCCGACAGGTCGGAGGTTCTATGTTCGGGAATTTTGGTCATATGCGTGTCGGACGGCGCGTTGATGCGGAGAACAAAGATAAGAAAATCCTGCCTCTTTTCCGTTTGCTTCGTTTCACCCGAGTCTGGTTGCCTCCCGTTTGCCGACTGGACGGTGCTTTTGCATGTTGGCATCCTGGAAAATAATTGGATAATCCGAAAGGATTTCCTATCTTTGCCTTCAGCAAATTTTTAAACGATAAACGAAATGGCAAATTTACGAGTCCTGAAAAAGGAGATCGACTACTGCCTCGAAGAGGTCGTATTCGACTGCGATATGGCGATCTGCTTCCAGCCGTCGAAGGAGCAGGAGATCTTTGCAGTGATGCAGGAGGCCGTTGCCCTGCGCAACACGCTCTTCTCCAAGGCGATGAATCCGGCCGAGCCGCACAACCGCTCGCTCGTGCGCAAGCACTATGCAGCCCTGCGCGCCGAGATGGACGCCGAGTTCGGCAAGCTCTTCGAGAAGCTGAGCGCCATCAACGGCGAGAAGAAGTAATCCCCTTTGTGCCGTTCCCGTCTTCGTCTTTCGGACCGGACCCGGTCGGTGTGCCGACGGCAGGGTAGTGCTCCCTGCGGCGGCAGACGCCGTGCAGGGAGAGGGCAGGGCGGGGCCGGACAGAAAAAAACGACGCAGGATCTTCAGATCCCTGCGTCGTTTTCGTTTGGATATCCCGACATCGGGCGGTTCCGGCCCCAGAAAAGGCCGTTCGCATGGTGGTCAGAACGCCCTCCCCTTGAAGACGCGCGACTCCTCGGCCGGTATCAGTATGCCGTTGAGCGTAATCCGGTTCGAGTTGAAGTTGGGATTTACCGTCACCGATGCGCGGTTCGACCCTTTGGCCATCGAGATGGTCACCATAGCCGAGATTCCGTTGCCGAGGACGTTCATCGTGAAGTAGGTGTTTCCGCGTTTGTCGGTCTTCAGCTTGATGTCCGACGCGCGGCCCTCGACCGTGACGCCTCCTACACCGTTCGGCCCGCCGCCGTTGAACGGTGCCACCTGCACGACGGTCTTGTCGTCGTGCATCGAGATGAAGTTCGTCGATGACGACACGAATGCGCTCTGCCCGCGTTTGAAGACCAGCTGGTCGGCCTCGACCACGAACTCGAGGTTCTCGAGCGCCTGTACGGCTTTCGCATAGTCGATCGAGTCCTGGATCTCCTCCAGCCGTTTGTCTGTCTTGCGCTGCTCCGCAGCCTGCTGTTGGGATTTCGGGATGATGCGCTTCTCGGTTTGTGCCTGGGCCGACCATCCTGCGGCCAGCGCCAGTATCAGAAACAATGACCTGATCATAATACCTCCGTTTTTTGATTGATACCCGGACCGCAGCAACAATCCTTCCACAGATCACCGGATCGCTGCCCGGATTCCGTCTCTGTCAGATAAACGGTCGGCACCGTGCCGTTATTGCGTTTTCATGCCGGAAACCGCCTTCCGTGAGGCGTCACTCCTCGTCGCAACACCCGTCTCCGGGGTGGTGCTCCAGCACGGTGTGTGGGATGTGGCCGTGCGAGAGGAGCTGGATCGGGCAGTCGTAGTTGCGCAGCTGCTCCTCGGTGAGGATGTTCGACCGGTGGCGGTGCACCCGGCGGTTCACGCAGACGATCTCCTTGACGACGCTGGTGATGGTCCCGATGTCGTGCGAGACGACGACGATCGCCATGCGGTCGTTCAGCGTGCGGAGCGTGTTGTAGAGCTCCTTTTCGAAGCGGTTGTCCACGAAGTTCGTGGGCTCGTCGAGGATCAGCAGTTTCGGATCGGAGATCACCGCGCGGCAGAGCAGGGCGCGCTGAAGCTGCCCGCCCGATACTTCGCCCACGGGGTGGCGGGCCGTTTCGGCGATTCCCGAAGCCTCGAGCAGACCGAGGGCCTTGTTCCGGTCGGCTTTCGTGTAGCGCGAGCGGAACCCGCGGCGTCCCTGCAGCCCGGAGAGCACGATCTCGAGGATCGAGATCGGGAATGCGCGGTCGAATTCCGACAGCTGGGGCATGTAGCCGATCAGCCGCTCCTCGCCGCGGAAGAGCTCCGGCGAGAGTACGATTTCGCCCGTGTAGGGCACCGTTCCGAGTATGGCCTTCACAAGGGTTGTCTTGCCGCCTCCGTTGGGGCCGATGACTCCGAGAAAGTCCCTGTCATCGATCTGCAGATCGACATCCCGGAGTGCTTCGCAGCCGTCGTATGCGACGCTGACGTGGTGGAGTGAAACGAGGGTCATGGCCGGACGATCGAATCGGTTATTGCATCGATGTTGGCGATCACATCCTCCCGGAGCGGATCGATCTCCACATAGTCGGCATCGATGTCGCGGGCGATGACCTCGACGACCGATGCCGGGAACTGGTTCTGGTAGAAGATCCTGCGTATCCCGTCGCGGCGGGCCTGGCGGATGAGCTCCGTGAGCCGGCGTGCCGAGGGCTCCTTGCCGTCGGCCTCGATGGCCTCCTGGCGGATGCCGTAGTCGCGGGCGTAGTAGGTCAGGGCAGGGTGGTAGATGATGAAATAGTCCACTCCGCTCTTCCCGATCTTCGCGGCTGTGCGCCGGTCGAGTTCGCGCAGCTGCTCCTGCAGCCTCTTGTGGTTGAGCGTGTATTTCGTCGAGTCGGGCCATGCGGCATGGATCGCTTCGTAAGCGTTGCGGGCCATGATCGACAGCGCCCGCGGCGAGGTCCAGACGTGGGGGTCGATGCCGTGTGCATGCCCGTGCTCCCCGTCGTTGCCGTGCATGTGTGCACACGACCCGGCCAGGAGTTCGATGCCCCGGCTCAGGGGGACGACCTTGTCGCGCTCTTCGAGCTTTTGGAGCAGCGACTGTTCGAAGTCGATCAGCCCGACGCTGAAAATCATGCGGGCCCGGTTGAGTTCGACAAACTGCCTGGGTGTCGGTTCGAACGTCTCGGGGCTGGCCCCGGCCGGTACGAGCACCTCGATCGGGAAGTCCTCTCCGACGATGCCTTCCACGATGCTGCGCAGCGGCAGGATCGAGACGCAGAGCGTGTCGCCCTCCGTTTTCGGGGGTTCGGCGCAGCCGGCAAGCAGCCACACCGCGGCGAGTAGGGTCAGGTATCTTTTCATCCTCGGGACATTTTTCCTGCAAAGATAGTAAAAAATCATCTTCTGCTCGTCCTTTGCTTTGTTCCGCTCCTGCCGTCGGGCCTTATCCACGTTTCGTGCCGGTCATGGGGCAGGGTAGTCCGCTTCCTCTTGGGGCTCCTTGCGCCCTTGTGCCGAGCCGATTGCATGCACGATCAGCCAGGGTTCCACGAAGAGGTTGATCAACGTGTGTGCCGCGATGGCGGGCAGGACGTTGCGGGCTGCAACCACGTAGACAAGGGCCAGCAGGAGCCCCAGAACCGTGGTGGCCAGGGCTGAACCGGCTCCGATGCGCGAAATCCCGCCGAGCAGCCCCACGAGATGTGGACCAGCCCGAATGCAAGGCCCGATATCCCGATCTGCCAGAGGGTGTTGGTCCCATTATCGGCGAGCCACTCCATCAGCATCCGTCGGAAAACCGTTTCCTCCACGATGCCGCCCGTGAAGGCCGCATATATGGCAATCCACTTGAGCGCGCCCTTGAATCGGAACAGATTCCGGCGTACCGTCGGTATCATGCGGGCCGTGCAGACAATGTAGCCGACGGCCGCAGCTGCTGCCAGGATCCAGGCCCCCGGGATCTTGAGGGCCGATGGATCGATACCTATGTATCCGATGAAGCCGGCAGGGTTGTTCCAGCTCCAGAGGGCAATGAAAAAGGTCATGAAGAGCGATATCCCGGCCAGCAGCATGGCCGCCGACCGCATCGTTTTCTGTTCGGTAGGGTAGTTCTTCCTGCGTGTCATCATCTTCGGTTGTCTTGTTTTTCGGTTCGGTGTGCCTGTGGGCTGCTGCCGGTTTTTCTCCAGCCAGCATCCCTTTGTCCGCGCTTCTCTGCTGTGTTCTTCTCTGCCTGTATTTCGTTGCTCGTGTCTTGATGCCGCCGCCTTGTGTCGGACCAACGTCCTACGGCCCTGCAGCCTTTTCGCCCGTTGCCGTCGGTTCGAACCGCTTTTTCCCACTTTCACCGTCTCACCGGCTGCGTCGGTCCATCCGTCCTTTGCCTGCGGCTTGCAGCTTTCTGCATCGGTCATCTTGTTTTTCGGTTGCTTCCGCTGCCTTTCAATGGCCGTTTTATCATTTGTTTTCAGTTATTTGTATTTTTCCGTGCGCTCTTGCTCCTTTGTCAATCGAGTTTGGGCGGGCCATCTGGCCGATGAACTGCTTGTTCGCGTTCTTAAGCGTTGCGATCGGTTTGCCCGTCTTCTCCGTATTACTTTGTAAATATAAATAAGTTTATAATATAAACCAAATATTTGACCAGATTTTACATATTATATTCACGTTCACGAGCGGGTGCTGTTCCCCATGTGATCGGCTGGTCATTCCCTTGGCATATGGACTGTAAGGTGCTGGGATAGATATGATTCTGACGTATTTTTGTCGATAATGTTGTCTCGGGCAGCAGCACGTATACCGGCTGGCCTCATGGTTCTGATCCTGTAAAGTGCGTTGTATTTTTTTGACGATGTGTGGTTGCCGGTGTGCTGCAATATATAATAAGGTCTCCGTTTTCGTGTTTTGAGTTTGGAGTTAGGAGTATCTCGAAGTGTTCAGGAAACTCACCATGAGTGGGTTGTTATGTCTGCTGTGTCACCTTATCCGCTGTCGTTATTTAACATAATATAAATATTATTTCACTTTTGTCCCCACATTCTGGGCTTCCGTGCTGCCGCGAAGTCTTGTGTTTTTAAGTTGTTATGCTGTTATTTGGTTGTGTGTGACACGTGCAACTGGCGGATTCTCGACAAACGCCTGTCGCGATCTCTTTTCCGATTGTGGATGACGGCCCGGGAAAGCCGGACGGTTGCGTGTCGTTGTGGGGTTGTTTGCTACCGGGGCCGGTTTTGCTGTTGATTATTCACCCCGGCCGGTGCGCAGTGCCTCCGGTTGCTGCGCGTGCCTCCTCGGCGTTGTTGATTCTACCGCAGCGATTTGACCATGATGAACTCTTCGGGAGTCTCCCGGATGACTTCGAATCCGAACCGGCGATAGAGCCGATGTGCCCGGTTGGCCTGCTGCACGGCCAGCGAGACCTGCGCATATCCGGCATCCCGCAGCGCCTCGAGCATCTGCCCGATCAATCGACTCCCGATCCCTTGCGCCCTGTAAGCCGCAAGAACCGCCAGAGCCAGCTCCGGTGTCCGCCGATCCGCATGCCCGAACCCCTCGGGCAACATCCGGCACCAGATTGCACCGATGATCTGCCCCTTTGCTTCGGCACACAGGGCCCGATCGTCCGGCTCCCTGCCGAACCCTTCCCAGTAGATCCTCAGCGACGGATCGTCAGTCACTTCGCGAGGCAAGGGCTGTGCGCCGTCCGGCAGAAAGATCGCTTCGTAGAGAAACTCCTTAAGCCTGCCGTATTCTTCCGCGCGGAGTGCTCGTATGTGACATATGTGACAAAGGTCCATTGGCGGTTTGTTATTGCGGATGATCCTTTCCGTGAATTTCTGTCGCGGCCGACTCTTTCCCGGATACCGCTTCCATATCCCGTTCTGACCCGTAATTCCGGGTTTCCGGAACTTGGCGAAACCCTTTGAGATTACGATATTCCATACCTCGGGGCATGCTGCCCGATTTTATCGCCTTGTCGGGGCGTAACTTTCGAATGTTCCGTCGGCGTAGCAGATTACTACCCGCGTAACCGGAACCCGCTCTCCGGCCCGAACGCCATTCTGTATCCTGCACTCCGGGTTCTCCCACGAAGCGTGCTGGGGGGCGCCGTCCGGTCCGTTTCCCTGAATTCCGGACATTCCGTCGCCTCTCCGGCTGTCGGCTCTTCCTCCATCAGGCAGCGGGCCGGCACTGTTCCGTGAGGCCGGCATTCCCGATCCCGCAAATAGTCCGCCGAATGATCCGTTGCCCGATACCGGGGTTCCGCGTTCCGGATCGGATGTGGCGTCGGGCGTGCGTCCTTCGTTTGCATCCGGCGACCTTCTTCCGTTTTCCGTACGGTACATCTGTTGCGAGTCGAGCAGCAGCCAGTCGGGGTTGATCTGCGGAAACCTCCTGAGAATTTTCTGCAGCAGATCGAATCCCGGTTTGTTGCGCCCGGCAAGAATGTGGGAGATGCCGGCCGGATTGACCCCGAGCAGTTCGGCGAGCTGGCTTGGCTTCAAACCCTCGGATTTCATCAAATCGAGCAATTTTTCCCTCATCTGCGTAATTTTTTACAAAAATAAACATTTTTCTTTTGTAAAACAAGAAAATACTACATTTGTAAAATGTTAATAACTGTTGAAAAGGTTTACAATTGTAAATAACAAAATATGGTTAAACAGCACCTCTCTCCTATTGCTTATTCTATACTTTATATGACTACGTATAAATATCTGGTTTTTATGGTTATTAATCTTGTGATATCTTCATTATGGCTTTGTCTGCCGATTTAAGTGTTTCCCTGCCTCGCTAACTTAAAGTGTTGCTTTATATGTTTTATGCAACTGCTGGTTTTTAGCGTATTAAGTTTGTATGTTTAATATTTTGATTCGTGTAAAGTGTGTTAAAATCGGCTGAATATACCTCTGGCTGCATAATTTACATATGTAACTATCAACCGAGATATCGACAGATTTAACTTTCCTAATGTAATTACAAATGGAAATAAATTGCTTTTTACTGTGTTTACATTTGTAAACGCCCTACCCTTTTGCCCTCTGTTTTCAGAAAATTTCCCGTATTTCCGATCGTTATCGGACTTTTTTACGCTCCTTTGTTGATTTTCGATACATTATGTTAAATAAAAAAGAGTCGGGTAGTGTTAATAACTCACTACCCGACTCTTTATCTGTCGGTTACAGACTTTTCAACAACCGCCTACCTGGCGAGTTTGTCGGCGATTTCGCGGAACTCTTCCGGAGTCAGCTGGAGCTTTTCGCGGTGGAAATCGACGTCATTTTCGTCCTTGATGGGGATCAGATGGATGTGCGCATGGGGAACTTCCATGCCCAGGACGACCACTGCGACCCTCGCGCAATCTATTTCGCGCTTGATTCGTGCGGCTACCTTCTTGGCGAAGACCATCATCCCGGCCAGTGTCTCGTCGTCGAGATCGAACAGGTAATCGACCTCCTGTTTCGGGACTACGAGTGTGTGTCCTTTGGTGAGCGGATTGATGTCGAGGAATGCGTAGTAGCGGTCGTCTTCGGCGACCTTGTACGAGGGAATCTCCCCTGCGATGATGCGGGAAAAAATCGTTGCCATGGTGTTTGTTTTTTGATTCGGTTTCTCTTATTTCGTCTCGTTTCCGTTGCGGGGCGTCTCTTCCGGTGTATTGTGCCGTGCCAACAGCCGTTTGGTGTTGCGTATTCCGAGCAGGAGGCAGATGCCGCATCCGATGATTACGATCATGCTTCCGGCCCCTGCCAGTTTGTGTCCGAAGCAGGCCGCAATGACCCATGCTGCGACGAAGGCGCCTTCAAGTCCTAGCAACAGGCGCATGCCCCGCAGCGAGCGTTGCAGCTTTTCGGGGTTTTCCGCGGAACTCCTCCAGCGACGTTCTTCCGGTGTCATCTTGTGCTGTTCGGGGCTTTCCCTCTCTGTTTCGGTGTGTGGATTGCTCATGGATGTGTTATGTGGTCGTTTTCGACGTTTTCAGGCTTTTCTGTCGCTTCTTTGCGTAGTTCCCGGGGACAACACTTTCGATTCGGGTCTTCTTTCTGTGTCTCGCGTTTTTGCAATGCTGCCGGCATCCTCTTTTTTAGGGTATTCCGGGGTGTTGCCTTTGTCGGGACTCGTCTCTGTCGGGCGTTGCCGCTGCCGGGCGGCAATGTGGTTGCAACCTGCCCGGGGCGCCCGTCCCTTGCCCGGGGCCGTCCCGAATCGGTCGCTTGTGTTCCGTCTATTCCTCCTCGAATTTGGGCTTCAGAATCTCCGAATAGATCACGGCCCGGCGCAGGTCGAACTCCGCGGCAATCCGGGCTGCAGACTCCTCCTGCGGCCCGAATTGCGCCTCCTGGGCCGGTTCCTGGGCCGGTGTTCCGGTCGGACGCTGCCCGGCCGCAGCGGTCGTACTCTGGTTGGCCCGCGTTTCAGTGCGGCTGCCCATACGTTGGGCCTGTGTCTGTTTGGGGCTCCGGGGTTTCCGGGGGGCGTTGGCCGGCCGGGATGATGCTTCCGTCCGGGCTGTGGCCGACTGCTTCTCGGCGAAAATGTCCGGAAAGCCCGGGAGCGGCCACGGCGATGCCGGTGTCGGCATGCCTGCCTGTTGGGGCTGCTCGGCCGGTTGTGTCCGGCTGGCCGGGCGTTGCGGCGCTGTCTGCTGCGGCTGCTCCCCTTCGGGCATCGAAGGTCTGCGCCGCTTCTTCCGATTCGGCTGCGAGAGAAGCATGGCCGCTCCCGCAACGATTATCCATATGATCGTGGAGGTATCCATCCCTGTCAGTTCAACTTGCGTTTGATGGTTTCTATTCCCTTGATCTTTCGCATCTTGTCCATGACGGCACTGAGACTCTCGGCATCCTTGACGTAGAGGCTGACGTTGCCTTCGAAGATGCCGTCGTGGCTGTGGATGTTCACTTCGCGGATGTTGATGTTGAAATCGTCGCTGACGACCTTCGCCAGGTCGAGCAGCAGCCCCTGCCGGTCGATTCCGCGCAGTTCGAGCGTGACCAGATACGACATGGCCTTGTGCTGCGACCATTTGATCTCCTCCTTGACGATGTTCTTGCCGTACTGTGCGGCCAGCCGGTTCAGTTCGTCGCATGTGGCCTTATGGACGATGATCCGTCCCGTCGCAGGGTCGCGGTAGCCGACGACCTTGTCGCCCGGTATGGGTTTGCAGCAGTCGGCGATCTCGAACTGCGGTTCGTTGTCCGGCAGGTCCTTTGCCGGGGCGATATCGCCCGGCTGCGGGGTCTCGTCGCCCTCCTCCTTTTTCTGCGGGATGAAGAGGGTCCAGAATTTCAGTATCTTGCTCTTGGCATTGACCTTCAGCACCTTTTCCAGATCGTCGAGCGAGATGATCCCCGCTCCGATCTTGCTGTAGAGCTCCTCCTTGTTGTTGCACTCGTAGATCGGCACGATCTTGCGTAATACCCTGCCGCTGAGCTGGATATTGAGCGATTTCATCTTCTCTTCAAGCAGCTGCATGCCGCGCTCGATGTTGTTCTGCCGTTCGCGTTTGAGGAAACTCTTGATGGCCGATTTGGCCTTGGCCGTGGTGACGATCTCCAGCCATTCGGGCTTCGGGCGCGCCGTGTCGGCCGTGATGATCTCGATCTGGTCGCCACTGTTTATCTGCGTGGTGATCGGTTCGAGCTTGTGGTTGATCTTCGCGCTGATGGCGTTGTTGCCGATCTTCGAGTGGATGTCGTATGCGAAGTCCAGCGCGGTGGCTCCGAACGGCATTTTTCGGGCTTCGCCCTTTGGAGTAAATACTACTATTTCAGATGTATACAGCGACAACTTAAAGTTGTCCAGGAAGTCTACGGCATTCTCCGTCGGGCTGTTCAGTGCCGCGCGGATCTGCTTGAGCCATTTGTCGAACTCGTCCTCGTCCTGCGAGATCGTGGCGTGTTTGTACTTCCAGTGGGCCGCAAATCCGCGTTCGGCAATGTCCTCCATGCGCTGCGTGCGGATCTGCACTTCGACCCATACGCCGTCGGGGCCCATCACCGTCGAGTGCAGCGCCTCGTAGCCGTTAGCCTTGGGCATCGAGATCCAGTCGCGCAGCCGGTCGGGTTTGGGGGTGTAAATGTCGGTGATCGTCGAGTAGATCTGCCAGCACTGGGTCTTTTCCGAGGGGAACGGCAGCGGCTTGAAGACGATGCGGATGGCAAACAGGTCGTAGATTTCCTCGAAGGGGATCTGCTTGCGCTGCATTTTCGACCAGATCGAGTAGACGCTCTTCACGCGCCCCGAGATCTCGTAGTTGAAGTTGTCGCGGTTGAGAGCCGCGATGATCGGGGCGTTGAACTTGTCGATGAACTCCCGGCGCGAGGCCTCGCTTTCGTGGAGCTTCTGCGTGATTTCGGCATACTGCTGCGGGAAGCGATACTTCATGCAGAGGTCCTCGAGCTCGCTCTTGATCGAATAGAGCCCCAGCCGGTAGGCCAGCGGGGCGAACAGGTAGATCGTCTCGCCCGTGATCTTGATCTGTTTGTTCAGGGGCATCGAGCCGAGCGTGCGCATGTTGTGCAGGCGGTCAGCGATCTTGATCAGGATGACGCGCACGTCGTCCGAGAGCGTGAGGAGCACCTTGCGGAAGTATTCGGCCTGCTCCGAGGTGTCGGCGTTGAAGACGCCCGACATCTTGGTCAGCCCGTCCACCATCGAGGCGATCTTCGGACCGAAGATCCGTTCCATGTCCTCCACGGTGTATTCCGTGTCCTCCACGACGTCGTGCAGCAGGGCCGCAACGACCGACTTCACGCCGAGTCCGATCTCGTCGATGACGATCTTGGCTACTGCAATGGGATGGAGGAGGTACGGTTCGCCGGAGCGGCGCCGTACCCCCTCGTGTGCCTCCTTGGCAAGGAAAAATGCGCGTTTGATGAAGTTCCAGTCCTCGTCGTTCTTGCAGATCTTCGTGCACGAGAGCAACAGGTCGTCCCACTTCTCCTTGATCAGGGCCTCATCCTCGGCAGTATATCCCATAGGCTTGTTCGATTACTCGTCCTTCTTGTTTTTCATGGCGTCGCGCACCTTCTGTTCGATCTCCGCGGCGAGCGCCTCGTCCTTTTTGAGCAGCTCCTTCACGGCGTCGCGTCCCTGCCCGATCTTCTTGTCTCCGTAGGAGAACCACGATCCGGCCTTCTTGAGCACGCCGTAATCAACCCCGAGGTCGATGATCTCGCCGATCTTCGAGATGCCCTCGCCGAACATGATGT
>ULQK01090854.1_pt1 | contig 13441 bp, 8 predicted proteins | sample 1954371 | NCBI WGS metagenome assembly ULQK01 (sample SAMEA4835652, study PRJEB28245) | human gut metagenome | biome: gut microbiome; material: fecal sample | place: Denmark | collected 2008 | reverse complement strand
CCTTTCAGGGCGTGTGGGGCTTACTTGCGAAACTTGAATTACTTAAGAACAATATATATAGGGGCGAACTGCACTTAGCAGTCTCGCCCCTAATTTGTTTTTACAACACAGCAACAGACACCATTCATCCATATCTATTGTTTTGTCACGCCACCTCGCTTTTGTAGCACAATCATCTTCATTTCATTACAATAAACATGCGTTTTATAACAAAACGTAAGATAATCAGGTACAAGAAATACAATTTTTCCTGCATTTTCTTGCATGTTTTAAAAGATTTAACTACCTTTGCAGCACATTTATTTGACATTCGTCAATATGTACGAGGGTGAGACGAAAGACAAAACAATGTTCACATAGAGAATTCTTATACTATTAAATTTCCCTCTAAAGAGATTATCAACATGAGAAAGAGAGTTTTGAGCCTTGCTCTGCTCTGTTGCTTTGCCCCCCCATTTGGGCTTATCCATGCAGCCGAGACTGAGCTAGCAGAATTCTTGGTTTTAAAGATGGCCGACTCCAAGACGGCAGAGTTCAAGTTAAGTACGCGACCCGTCATCGCTTTTTCTGATGACAAGCTGCAGATTACATCCGATGAGATTTCCACCGACTATCCACAGAGCGATGTAACCGAGTTTTATTTCACAGCCATTTCCACAGGAATTGAGGAAAAGGTAAATTCTTCCACCATGAGTTTTAGTTACACCGACAACGCCACTATCCGCATCAGCGGCTCAGCGGCTGGCGAAGCTGTGCTCTACGATGCCAACGGCAAGCTGCTACAGCGACAGAAGGTAAGCGGCGGAAACGCCACCATCAATGTGGCCTCTTACGCACCGGGTGTGTATATTCTGAATCTGACCAACGAACATTCCTTTAAAATCATCAAGAAATAATGAAGAAAACTTTACTTTTATTCACATGCCTTCTTGCCTTCATAGCCATGCCTGTACTGGCACAGCAGAAAACAGTCAAGAAGCGCGTTACCTTTCAGCTCATCAAAAAACGTGGCGCTGACGCTGCCGTAGTTGGCAGAAGAAAAGCCGCAGCCGCACAGGCTGTCACCAATATCAACAACAGTGTGATGCTGGCTTACTATCCTGCTGCCGGCTCAGGAGCAGAAGGATACGAAAACTACTACTTGGTTCTTTCTGACAAGGAAGATGTAAGCTACAATGTCAACGAAGGCCAGATCAAAGCCACAAGCGCTACTGTAGCCGAACTTGACCTTTATGCGCCAGAAGGAACAGGCATCGACCTGCCTGCAGGAACCTTCGCTGCCTCTGAAGGCAACTTGTACTACAATCCCGAGCTTACTTACGTGGAGAACTTCGACGACAAGGGTAACAGCGACGGCGGTGTGGACATAGCAAGCGACATCACCGTGAGCAAGGCAGAGAACGACGGAATCGTAACCTACACGCTCTCGTTCAGCGATGCCAATGGAACACAGTATTCGTACGTCGGCGATATGGTATTCAACAATATGTCAGCGGGAAGCTCTGATGTATATCCTCAGATTTCGACAGACATCAACACCACTTTCCATGGCGGTATCGGCTACTATTACGGCAACCTCATGGATTCTAAGACCGGCAACATGGTGCTCAACCTCTACGACGGAGAGTACGACACCCAGACTGGCGGAATGACAGGCAAGGGACACGACCTCGTCATCAACCTCTACAACCGTCTCTTTGGCGACCCTAAGACCGCCACTGTCGTGCCAGGCACCTATACCGTAGCACGCAACTTCAAGGTAGGCACTTTCTTCCCAGGTATGGAAATCGACTACAACGGCATGACTGTCGTAATGGGAACCTACGTGAAGCGCCGCAAGGCCGTGACAGGAATGGACACCGACTACGACTACTGCTACATCACCAACGGAACCATCACCATCGCCGACGGCGAGAAAGAGGGAACCTTCGACATTACCGTAGACTGCACCACCGACCGCGGACACAAGGTGACAGGCACAGCCAAGGGCATCTCGTTTATCTACTACGACAAGTCGGAGAAAGACGACAAGGACGTTGACTCCAACCTCGAGGAGGATGTACATCTCAAGTTCGACCGCGTGGAGAAGTCACGCATCTACTCGCTCGGCGTGCAGAACGGTGTTCAGGTATTCTCTGTCGACCTCGGTTCGCCAAGCGGCAAGGACGACCAAGACTATACTGGTGACCAGGATCTGCTGCGCATGGAATTCCAGGCAGCCGAAGGCAGCCAGTATCTTCCCGAAGGCAACTACACCCTCATGGAGGAAAGCCATCTGTGGACCAACATGTATGCTCCATTCATGATGACACGTGGCTACTTCTTCAACAACGGCGAGCGCACAGGCACACGCTACGAGCACTTCCGCCTGAACCCCGACGTAGCCACCCGTCTGCCCTGGGTTGTTGACAAGTATGCAACAGTCTACTCAGGAACCGTGGGCGTAAGCAAGACCGACAACACACACTACAAGTTCGTCATCAACCTCTTCGACGGCAAAGGCTTCCAGATTACGGGCGAGTTCGACAAGGAGATGGAATACAATTACGAACCATCTTCCATCACTGGCATCGAAGGCATCAAGGCCGACCCTGCCGGCAAGACCGAAATATACTCTGTTGGTGGACAACTCATGCTGACCATCGACGGCACCAAGGCTGCCAGCACCGCCAACCTGCCAAGCGGCATCTATATCGTAAAATCAAACAACAAAACTACTAAAATCGTAAAGAAATGAAAAAGTATATAGCTACAGCAGCACTCTGTCTCGCAACAGTGCTCCCCACATTCGCACAGACAAGACGCGTGATGACCGTTCACCAGAAGGACGGCACAACCAAAGTATATAAGGTAAACAGCATAGAGAACGTCACCTTTACCGACGAGGCTCTCGCAACCCTCAGCAACCAGTGGGCATACAATGACGACGTAAAGGATCTCAGCAAGGTAACCATGCTGGATGCCAACGGCTCATACGAGTTCGCGCTCTATGGCAGCGACAACGATACAAAACCTGTATTCGAGCTGACCATTCCACAGAGTCTCATGGGTCAGAAGATTACGCTTGGCTCTGACGACGATCAGGACGTAAAGGTGGCTTACAATGGCGAGACTCCTAAGCTGACTGGTACGCTCCAGGCTAAATTCGACAAGTTCAAGAAGAATGTCACCATCACACTCGAGGCAGAGACTGCCGACTACAGCGACCTCCGCTGCAAGTGGAGCAACGGCGCGTTCACCCAGATTTACTCTGCCACCAACAGCATCAAGACCACCAATGTGAACGACGTGAAGACCTATGACGTTGCTTCTGCCCTCGTGCTCAACCCAGCCACTACAGGTGCGGCAACAACCTTCGCCTTCGGTGATGTCGAGGCTACCACAGCCGACGGTTTGCTGGCTGGCAAGATTGGCGTTGCAGTAAGCATCTCTGCTTCCAAGCTCTACAATGGAACCATCGACCTGGCTGCCGATGCCGACAGCTACACCCTGAAGTACATCGACTACGCCACACGCGTCACCTACGAGAAGGTAAAGGCCGGCACTATCACAACCGCAAAGGACAAGGACGGCAAGCTCTACATCAAGATCAACGCCACCTTCGACGACAACCGTACCATCGAGCTGGAGTATTACGGTGCAACCACTGCCGTAGAGAGCCTCGACGGAATGACTCCTGCTGTGGTAAGCAACAGCTACAAATTGTACAACCCTGACGGAAGCCCCCTTATAAACCAGGACATCTGCAAGGTGCTTTTTAAGCAAAAGAACAACATCTACACATTCTACCTTTATGGCGGCGAGTTCTCAAGCAAATTCAGCAGCGAAAAGGTAACACTGCAGGTAGATGAGAGTTTCATCAATGCCGGAACCATCAATTTGGCTGAGCTGAAAGACGGCGACAACTTCCAGGTGAAATACTTAGACGTACAGTTGTATTCTCCCGATGCCCTATATATGGGTTACAACAACACTCCAGACAACGGTACATTCTCCATCAAGAAAGACGCTGCCGGCAACTATGAAATCTCACTGGATGTTGTCAACACTTATACCAACAAACTTACACCAAATGGTGCTGGTAACAAGGAGCGTTTGGTATTCAATTACAACGGAGCAGTAGAAGCATACTAATAAACAGATTAAAAAGAAAAAGTAAGAATTAAGAAATGAATAAGAAAGCCATTCTTATGGCATCATTCCTGCTTGTCGGCAGTTTCAGCTTTGCGCAGAAGCTGTCGCCAAGCACAAGCATGATGCTTCACGAAGCAAGAACAGCACAGAAGAAAGCCAAGGCTGCAAATGCTACCCCACAGACTGTCAGCGCATTCATCACCGTCAAGTCGCAGGATGCCATTGCCAAAATAGAGGCTCTGGGAGCCAAAGTGAACTCGCGCATCAGCGAGACACTCGTCACTGCCGACATGCCCCTGTCTGCCATCGAACCTATTTCCAATCTCGATGAGGTTGTTTCGGTTTCGGTAGGTACTGAGGCCAAACTGCTGATGGACAACGCCCGCAAACTGTTGGGCGTAGACGACTGTCACAAAATGACAGAGAATAACGGTCCCTACACCGGCAAAGGCGTAGTCATCGGTATCGTGGACAACGGATTCCAGTACGATCATGTAGACTTTCTCAATGCCGACAAGAGCGACACTCGCATCAAGCGCGTATGGGATCAGCACGGCACTGGCAATGCTCCCGAAGGTTTCGGCTATGGAGCTGAATACAAAACCACAGCCGAGATAAGAGCTGCAAAATATGACCTGACCAGCGGCTTCCATGCCACCCACGTATCGGGCATTGCCTCGGGCAGCGACAAGAGCACACCTTACTACGGAGTGGCTCCCGATGCCGACCTCGTGTTCGTGAGCTTCAAGAGCACCAATGCACAGATTGTAGATGGAATCAAGTATGTGTTCGACTATGCCAAGAGCGTAGGAAAGCCTGCTGTTGTCAACATCAGCCTCGGCTCACACATGGGTCCTCACGACGGAAGCTCCGACACCGATTTCTCGTTTCACAACCTGGTTGGTCCGGGCCGCATCATCGTTGGTGCCGCAGGCAACGAAGGTCTTGACAAACTGCACGCCAGCAAGACCTTTACCGCTGCCAACAAGCAAATGAAAACCATGTTTGCCTATGGCAGCGGACAGGCCAACAGTTCCTACAAGCAGGCTTACGTCGACATCTGGGCAGAGAAGAACTCAAAAATTTCCGTTAAGGCTGTTGTCGTAAACACACTCAACGGTAAGATTATCGCATCTTCTGACGAAGTTTCCAACGATGGTACGAAAGAAGTGAACTGGGTTGCCCCCGACGGCAGTGGCGTAGTGGTTCAAGTAGGTTTGTCGCTCCAGGAAAACCCTGTCAACGGTCGCACCAACGTGCTGCTCATAAGCCGTGCCACTTCCATTAACACTGGCTTTGCCATCGGTGTTGTGGTGACTGGCGAGGCTGGCAAGACCGTTCACATGTGGAACAATGCCTCCTCTGGCGAGTTCACCAGCTTAAACAAGCGTGGTTGGACCGACGGCGACACCAACTGCACTGTAGGCGAGCTGGGCGGCGAGAGTCCTGATGTCATATCTGTAGGTTCGTTCAACTCGAAGGTACAGTACCAGCCCATCAATTTGCAGGGCACAGAAAATGCTTACGGCCTCAACGAGAAGCTGACGGGTAAGTTCCTGGAGCACTCCGCCTTCTCAAGCTACGGTCCTACTGCCGATGGTCGCGTCAAACCCGACATAACAGCTCCTGGCTGCATCATCGTGTCAGCAGGTTCAAGATATTGCTCAGGATGGAGCGACGACACCAATGTCATTGCCCGCACTGGCAACGATCTCTATACCAACGACGTAGGTACTTCTATGGCTTCGCCTTACGTGGCAGGCGTCGTAGCTCTCTGGCTGCAGGCCAACCCCAACCTGACACCTAAACAGGTGCTCGAAGTCATCGGCAACACAGCTGTCCAGAATGACGATTATATGACAAAAGGACAAACCTTCCCCAACAACACATGGGGCTATGGCCGTATCAATGCCATCAAGGGTCTGAAGCAACTGCTCGGCACAACAGGCATCGATGATGTCAAGGCCACTGAGTCTATGTATCGCATCATAACCGACCGCCAGGCTCGCACCGCCACATTCTACATTGGCAGCGACAAGGGTCAGGCTCGTGTAGCCGTCTACAACCTCACTGGCCAGTTGATGTATTCTGCACCTATCAAAAGCAACGGCGAGACCATCAGTCTGTCAAGCCTGCCCCACGGCGTGTATGTATTCAAGCTGACACAGGGAAGCAACACACAGACCATCAAGTCTACATTGTAATCTCTCAGTCTGAGATAACTCTATCCAATAGGAGGAAAACAGATCTGTTCTCCTCCTATTTTTATTTTCTTACCTTTCTCAACCCTGCCTACAGGCCGTGCAGCCTGTTTGATAACTTTGGATTATTATACGCCTCAATGAGCTGATGGCCAAAATCATATTCTTGACCGTCACTTAATTGTTCCATCATCAAAAAAGCCTCCTAAAGGAGTGAGATTCTCGGATTTTATTTGTACTTTTGCCATACCATTCAGAGTTTTATTGGTCTTTTTATTGCAACACGAAGACAAGCGAAATTTCTGACATGGCCCAATCCGAGCAACATATGGTTGCTCAGGGTGCTTATAAAATAGATAAAAATATAGTGTTGCGTCAATTAGGGTGAAACAACTTAAAGAAAATGAAGGCATAGAGCGCAGTTTGTTGCTCGCAATGGCTGTTATAGCGGGATTGACCGTGGCTAATTGCTATTACAACCAGCCTCTTTTGGAAATGATACGTCACGACATAGGAGTGAGCCAGCATGAAGCGAACCTCATAACCGTTGTCACACAAACAGGCTATGCACTTGGGTTGTGCTTCCTTATCCCTATGGGCGACCTCTACTCACGCCGTCGCATAATTGTTGTGAACATGACCGTAGCAGCCATGATGGCCATAGTCATTGCTGTTGCCCACAAGGTGTGGCTTATTTGGGGAGCCTCCCTATTGTTGGGAGCCTGTTCCGTTATTCCACAATTTTTCATACCGATTGCAGGACAATATTCCGAGAAGAAAAACAAAAGCAGGAATATGGGTGTCGTTCTGTCGGGATTGCTAACTGGCATTCTCGCATCGAGAGTGGTTAGCGGCTATGTTGGCGAATGGTTGGGTTGGCGCGAAATGTTCTTCATCGCAGCTTTTGTGATGGTGCTGTGCATGGCTCTTACGCTTAAGATCATGCCACAGATAAAGAGCAACTATGTGGGCACATATAGGGGCTTGATGACCAGCGTATTCAATATTGTGAGGAGCAATGGCCGCATACGAATTTATGCCGCGCGTGCCGCCTTTAGTTTTGGCAGCATGATGGCTATTTGGGCGTGTCTTGCCTTTCGATTGGCTCAAGCTCCGTTCTTTTCTGGCAGCGAGATGGTAGGCACGTTAGGACTGTGTGGCATAGCCGGGGCCATTGCGGCAAGCGGTTTGGGCAAACTCGTCAATCGCTGGGGCATAAGAAAGATAAGTTTTTATGGAGCGTGCCTACAACTTGTAGCGTGGGCTGCGGCCTATCTGTTTGGCGACACATTCTTGGGACTTGTTGTAGCCATCATTTTGGTAGACATAGGCTTGCAATGTCTGCAACTTAGCAATCAGAGTGGTTGTATTCAGGATATGCCGAAAGCCTCCAACAGAGCCAACACCATATTTATGACTACCTATTTTATAGGCGGTTCCTTTGGAACCTATTGTGCCGGATTGGCATGGACACATCAAGAATGGACGGGAGTGTGTGCTGTGGGAGCAATCTTTGCTGCAATCTCGCTATGTATAACATGCTTTAATGGGAAGAGAATTTAAGTCTTGACTGTCCTAAAAATCTACGACCTACACTATTTTTGATTTTTGTACACCTTATTATATTATAGGGGCGAGATTGCAAAGATGCAATCTCGCCCCTAACTTGTTTTTACTCAAATTTCGCATGTTCTATAACTTCCCCATTTGCGAAAGTTGAGTAACATTATCAAAAAACAAGGGTGATATGTCAGAAATTCAAGCTAAAGCAAGTTCTTTCAAGCTAATTTTGTAAGCAATTAGAAACAATAACTAAAACAATACTTCTTTCTGAAAGAAGCATTCAACATAATTATTTCACCTAAACCTAACAACAAGCAAATGAAGTGTAAACAGAGAAACAGATGCAACAGCAACATGATGCGTGTTACATCGACACTGGCTCTTGCCACAGGACTTCTTTTCCCTGCACCGATTGCCATACAAGCAAGCGGAATGCAGAATGCCAACATTAGTGTACAACAAGACAATGTCACCACAGGCCGCATCATCGATGAAAATGGTGAGCCTCTTATTGGCGTAACCGTGCGCGTGCTGAAAGGAAACACCGGAACCGTGACCGACATTGACGGAAATTACTCTTTACGTGTGGCTAAAGGCACACAACTCAAAATCACTTACACTGGTTACAAAGACCAGATTATACGAGCAGGAGGCACGGCTCAGATGCAGCCAGACGAACTGAACCTCAACGAGGTGGTTGTGGTAGGTTATGGAGTTCAGCGCAAGAGCGACGTAACAGGTGCCCTCATCCGCGTGGGAGAGAAAGAGATGAACGAGCGACCTGTTGGCAACGCCCTTGAAGCCATGCAGGGCAAGGCTGCCGGTGTGGACATCACAAGCAACGAGCGACCAGGAGAAATTGGCAACATCACCGTGCGTGGTGTGCGCTCCATCAATGCCCAGAACTCACCATTGTATGTGGTGGACGGAATTCCACTGATGTCGGAAAGCGGCATTGAGACCATCAACCCTCGCGACATCCAGAGCATCGATATCCTGAAAGATGCTTCAGCCACAGCCATCTATGGTAGCCGTGGAGCCAACGGTGTTGTGCTCGTTACTACCAAGCAGGGCGAATCGGGCAAAGCCAAAGTGAGCTACAACGGCACCATGACTTTCGAAACTCTCGAAGACTACTCACGACAGATGAACTCGGCAGAATACATAGAATGGCGCAGATGGTCGTACTACTATCTGAACCCTGACAGATATCCACGTGCCGACCAACCTACGATAGAGAACGACCGAGAGATATTCAAGGCTGAAGCAGATCCTACAGCATGGAACAATATCATGAAAGGATGGGAAGGTGGAACATGGGACGGCTCTAAAGTGCCTACATTCGACTGGCAGGACATGGTAACACAAACCGGTATTACCCACGAACACACACTCAGCGTGAGCGGAGGAAACGACAAAATCAAAAGCTATCTTTCTTTCGGAATCCTCGACAACAAGGGAACTATCCGCGGCCAGAGCTATCGCCGATACTCTTCCAAGATAAGCGTTGACGCCAAGCCTGCCAAATGGTTTAACCTGGGAGCCAACATCAATGGTTCTTACGGTCTGCAGCAATATGGTTCTACAGCCAGCTCACAAGGTTCGCTGCTCAAGGGCTTGCCATCCAACCTTTACTATGCTGCCACAAGCGAATTCCCCTATGCACAACCCTACGATGAAGACGGAAACCGTATCACCAACCCTGGTGGCGACGATATGGTAAGAAATATCGCCGACGAGTGGAAACACAGTACCAACGAGCGCCGTATGTTCCGCGTCATCGCCAGCCTCTACGCACAGGTAGACTTGGGCGAGATATGGGAACCTCTCAATGGTCTTCGCTATCGCCTCAACTTCGGTCCTGACTTCCGTTATCGCCGCACAGGAACATTCCGCGACAAGGAGTCAACCAGCAGCCAGGGACAGAACCATGCCTCCAACGCCAACAACTCCAACGTGTCGTGGACCATGGACAACCTGATCTACTACAACCGCGACTTCGGACAGCATTCACTCGGACTCACCCTGCTCGAAAGTGCCACCAAGTACCGCAAGGAAGGTTCCAGCTTAGCAGCCAACGGCATTCCTTACGAGCCTTCTATGTGGAACGCTTTGGACAAATCGCAGATTTCACAGCTGTCCGACTGGAGCACCGATCTCGTAGAACGCCAGTTGCTCTCTTACATGATACGTGCAAACTATAGCTTTGCCGACAAATATCTGCTTACATTGAGCGGACGATGGGATGGTGCCTCACAGCTTGCTGACGGCCATAAATGGGCTTTCTTCCCCAGTGCAGCCTTAGGCTGGAATATGCAACAAGAAGATTTCCTCAAGGACGTAAGCTGGATCAGCCAGTTGAAACTTCGTCTCGGCGTCGGTGTGACAGGCAACTCTGCCATTGATCCCTACCAGACCAAGGGTGGCGTGGCTTCACTCTTCTACCCCTTCGGCAGCAGCCTGCAGCCAGGTTATGCACCTTCTGAGCCTATCGTTGCTGACGGCAACCTGCCAATGGCCAACACCGCCTTGGGATGGGAGAAGACCACACAATGGAACCTCGGTATTGACTTCAGCTTCCTTAAAGGACGCATCGGTGGTGTCATCGACATTTACACCTCAAAGACCAAAGACTTGCTCATGCAGATGAGCATTCCATCCATCAATGGTTACAAAAACACATGGGCAAACATCGGTGAGACTTCCAATAAGGGTATCGACATTACTCTCAACACGGTCAACATCACCAACAAGGACTTCAACTGGACCACATCGCTCAATGTTTCTTATCAGAAAGACAAGATCGACAAACTCGCCAATGGTAAGGAAGATGATATCAACAACAATCTCTTCATCGGCGAAGCCATCAATTCGCTGTACGATTACCAGTTTGGTGGTATTTGGCAACCTGAAGACGCAGAGCTTATGGCCAAGTTCAATGAAAACGGCAACAAGTTCTCGGCAGGTATGATTCGCCCCGTCGACCAAAACGGTGACAACCGCATCGATCCTAACAACGACCGCGTAGTGATAGGAAACACCAATCCACACTGGATATTGGGTATGACCAACACCTTTACCTACAAAGGCTTCGACCTCAGCTTCATGCTCTACGGCCGATTCGGCTACAAGGTGAGCACAGGCGGCGAATGGCAGGGCGGACGCTACATGCAGCGTGCCATCAACTACTACAATGAGAACAACCACCATTCAGAATACCAAAAGCCTATCTACAACATCGGTGGCGGCGACAGCTACTACAAAATTGCAGGCTATAAGGATGGCGGTTTCATCAAGGTACGCAACATCTCACTCGGCTACACTTTCCCCAAGGAACTCATCAGCCATCTCGGTGTGAGCAACCTTCGTGTTTATGTGCAGGCCAAGAATCCATTTAGAATCTACTCGGCAGTGAAGTTCCTCGAACTCGATGCCACACAGGCCTATACTTCCAACTGGAACCGTGGCTGGACCATCGGCTTGAATCTTGACTTCTAAAAATCTAAAAAAGAAAGGAAACTAACAATGAAAAATAAATATATACTGAGCGCACTGATATTAGGAACTCTCTCTATGAGTACTATTTCGTGCAGCGATTTCCTCAATGAGGAACTTACGACCAAGCGTAACACAGAATATCTGAAGACAGAAGAAGGCGTTGCCGACCTGTCGGTAGCTCTCTACGAGAACTTACGCTATCACTTTGCCCGTGAAAACTCTGTAGCATTCACACAGAATGGAGTTGACGAGTTCACTGTAGGAGGAGACGGATCCAACGCTTCGTGGAACAGCTACGACGGAAACTACGGTCCTACCGTAACGAGCAACTCAACCAAACCAGAAGAACTTTGGGACGAGATGTATGTAGGTATCAGCAATGCCAACACCCTCATACAGAACGTGAAGGAAGGCGGCTACACCAGTGCTGCCACCATGGAGCATTTAGGCGAGGCATACTTTCTGCGCGGTTTCAACTACTATACACTTGTGGCACAATTTGGCGGCGTGCCGCTCAAGCTCACACCAAGCACAACACCGCAGCGTGAGTTTACACGTGCTTCGGCAGAAGACTGCTACAAACAGATAGTGGAAGATCTGAAACAGGCTTACACACTCTTGCCCGCCACAGCAACCAAAACAGGTCAGATGACCAAAGATGCCGCTGCCCACTTCCTTGCCAAGACACTGCTTTCAAGAGTTAGCGAGCGCAACGACGACTGGAACGCAAGTTACAAGGAACAAGACCTGAAAGACTGTCTCACCTATGCTCAGGAAGTAATCAGCCACCATGCCCTTGCGCCCAACTATTCTGACCTTTGGAACTACACTGGTCCTGACGGAGCCAACGAGAAGCTTGATGAGATCATCCTCGCAGCCCAGTTCAACGCAGACAAGTCGGGCAATACAGGCAACAGCTACAACCAGACTCACCTTTACTACATCTCCATCTACAAGGATCTGCCTTACATGAAGCGTGACATTCCTGGAGAACGTGAGTATCAGCGTCTGCGCACTTCCTACTACACTTACGATGTGTACGACAAAGTCAACGACTCCCGTTTCTGGAAGAGCTTCAAGACCAAGGCTGCTGTCAACAACCCAAAGAACAGCACTTATTACAAGAAGGGCGACCTCGGAGTGATGTACGTCATCAACAAGCCTGGCGACACACGATATTCCAACGTAAGAATGAACGACGAGGTTGTCTATTCCAAGACAGGCAAGACCATTCCTACAGTCTTTGTGGCTTATCCTGCCAACAAGAATCAGGCTGGCGACAATGCGATGCTTGACTTCACACAGTTCTATCCCTCACTGAGCAAGTTTATAGATGGCTATCGTGAGAGCGTGACCGACCGTGTAGGAACACGCGACGGCATCTTGGCAAGAGTGGGCGAAACTTATCTCATCGCTGCCGAAGCTTTAGTTCGCCAGGGCAAATATCAAGAAGCCTTGGGCTACATCAACACGCTGCGCGACCGTGCCGCATACAAACAGGGCGAAGACCGTGAGCATCATGTTGATGGTGGCGCAGCCTACAAGTCTGGAGCTCCAGGCTACAAGGACAACGGCGAGAACACTTATATGGCAGAATGTTCATACTACGAGTCAAACGGAATAGCCGAAACCACAGCTCCTACAAATCTCAAGATAACAGACATCAACAATCTGCCTGCCGAAGACGAAGCTGTCATCCGCAAGCTCGGCTATACATCTGCCTACGACCGCATGCTCTGCTTAGTTCTCAACGAGCGTACACGCGAACTTTGCGGTGAATTCCAGCGTTGGCAAGACCTGGCACGCACCAAGACACTCGTTGCCCGCGCACGTGCTTTCAACTCTATCGCCGCAGCCAACATCAAGGACTACATGGTGCTCCGTCCTATTCCTCAGACTTATCTCGATGGAATACAGAAGAACGGACATGCCCTTACTGCTGAGGAGAAACAAGAACAGCAGAATCCTGGATGGTAAGTTTCCACGGAAGTTTAAGAACTAACGAAACGCTACACCTTATTATATATATAGGGGCGAGATTGCAT
>ULQK01091248.1_pt1 | contig 13463 bp, 10 predicted proteins | sample 1954371 | NCBI WGS metagenome assembly ULQK01 (sample SAMEA4835652, study PRJEB28245) | human gut metagenome | biome: gut microbiome; material: fecal sample | place: Denmark | collected 2008 | reverse complement strand
GCCTTTTTTTGTGCGCGGAGGGGAGAAGGGAATGGAAGGATTTCGGAGAATCACGTCGAATTAAGTTAAAGGTAAAATGAAGTTTGTGCTGCTGTGGATTGGAGTAACATTAATGGAAATATTCAATAATACGACTAAGGTTGTAAAAGACGACCTTGTGAAGAAAATAAAATCAAATAGCAGAGTGTCCATTGCGGCAGCGTGCTTTTCCATTTATGCATATCAGGCACTGAAGGATGAATTGGAGAAATGTGACGCGTTTCGGTTTATCTTTACTTCGCCTACCTTTGTAGCTGAGAAGACACCAAAGGAGCGGCGGGAGTTTTATATTCCGCGTCTCAATCGAGAGAAGAGCCTCTACGGAACAGAGTTTGAAGTGCGCCTGCGAAATGAGTTGAAGCAAAAAGCAGTGGCGAAGGAGTGCGCCGACTGGATGCGCCGCAAGGCCGCTTTTCGCACCAATACCACCAGGGAAGGCATGAATAACTTTCTTGTGGTCGAGAGTCCAGAAGAAAACTATACCTATATGCCGATGAATTCATTCACGGCAGTTGATTTGGGCTGCGAACGAGGCAACAACATCAGCAACATGGTGACCAGATTAGAGAATCCAGCCAGCAAGGAATTCTTGAATCTCTTTGACTCTGTATGGAATGATCCGGATAAGATACAGGATGTCACCAATGATGTCATTGATATGATATCTACGGTTTATCAGGAAAATTTTCCTGAATTGATCTACTTTATGACACTCTACAACATCTTCAGCGAGTTCCTAGATGACATCTCGGAGGACGTTCTTCCGAATGAGGCGACTGGCTTCAAGAACAGTGCAATCTGGAACAAGCTCTATAATTTCCAGAAGGATGCTGCACTTGGCATTATCAATAAGCTGGAGCAGTACAACGGATGCATCCTTGCTGATAGCGTAGGCCTGGGCAAGACATTCACGGCCCTTGCTGTGATCAAATATTATGAAGGGCGAAACAAGAACGTTCTTGTCCTGTGCCCGAAGAAGCTCTCCGAGAACTGGATGACGTATCGCGGCAACCTCGTCAACAATCCATTGGCTGCTGATCGTTTCCGTTATGATGTCCTCTATCATACCGACCTTTCCAGGAACAGCGGCATGACGCCGATTGGCCTTCCCATCGATCGGATCAACTGGGGCAATTATGACCTCGTGGTGATTGATGAGAGCCACAATTTCCGCAATGGCAATGGGACTGATACACATGGTGGCGAAAAAGAGAACCGGTATATGCGGTTGATGAACCGAGTCATCAGGCCAGGCGTTCGGACTAAGGTCCTGATGCTATCGGCAACACCCGTCAACAATCGCTTTTACGATCTTCGAAATCAGCTTGCATTGGCTTACGAAGGGAATCCAGAAGAAATCAACGACAAGCTGAACACGAAGTCGGATATCGATACGATCTTCAGGAGGGCGCAGAAGACCTATAACGCATGGTGCAAGTTCCCGGAAGAGGCGAGAACGACCCAGAATCTCCTCGCACAGCTTGACTTTGATTTCTTTGAAGTGCTCGATGCGGTTACGATTGCCAGATCGCGCCACCACATTCAGACTTATTATGACACGAAAGAAATCGGAACCTTCCCTGAGCGAAACAAGCCGATATCCCTGTATCCGAAGCTGACCGACAAAAAAGGAGCAATCAACTACAAAGAAGTATACGAATGCCTGTCTGACCTGAGACTTACAATCTACACACCAACACAGTTCATTCTGCCAAGCAAGCTGTCGAAGTATCTGACAGAGGAGGAGACAGAGAACTTCCGGAAAGGCCGTGAGACTGGCATCCAGAGACTCATGAGTATCAACCTCTTGAAGCGTATGGAAAGCTCTGTCCACTCATTCCTCCTAACCGTGAAGCGTGTTTATCAGTATCTTTACGATACGAGTCAGGTCATTGAAAACTTTATCGAGAATGGCAGTGGCGATCTGGATGAAATGACAGACCTGACGAGAGCAGCAGAAGACTTCGATGGAGATGACCAGAACACAGACTTCTTCTCTGTCGGAAAAAAGGTGCGGATTGATCTTCGAGATATGGACTACATCTCATGGAAACGGGATATCGATGCAGACCTGGAGACGCTGGCCATCTTGATTGACATGGTGAAGGACATCACACCGGAGTATGACTATAAGCTGAATCAGCTGCTCAAGGTAATCCAGAACAAGGAAGCGAATCCGATCAATCCAGGAAACAAGAAGGTACTGGTCTTCACAGCATTTGCAGATACAGCAGAGTACCTATATGAGAATATCACACCCAAGGCAAAAGCATTGGGGCTGAATACTGCATTAGTCACTGGCTCTGTAGAGGGGAGAACGACCATCCCAAGATTCAAAGCCGAGATGAACCATGTGCTCTCCTGCTTCTCACCAGTGTCCAAGGACAGAGATGTGCTGTATCCAGAGGATTTGCATAACAACATTGATATCCTGATTGGCACGGACTGCATCTCAGAAGGACAGAACTTGCAGGACTGTGACTATTGCATCAACTACGACATCCACTGGAATCCGGTGCGCATCATTCAGCGCTTCGGACGCATCGATCGAATCGGCAGCAAGAACAAAGTGATCCAGCTCGTGAACTTTTGGCCGGACCTGACGCTGGATGAGTACATCAATCTGAAGGCCAGAGTCGAAACCAGGATGCGTATCTCTGTCATGACCTCGACTGGCGACGATGATTTGATCAATCCAAATGAGAAGGGGGAACTGGAATACCGCAAGGAACAGCTGAGAAAGCTGCAGGATGAGGTCGTGGATCTCGAAGACATGACGAGAGGTGTCTCCATAACAGATCTGGGCCTGAATGACTTCCGGATGGACCTACTGGCGTACATGAAGGAGCACAAGGATATTGACCATATTCCACTTGGCATCCATGCAGTGACGCATGGTGAGAAGCCAGGCGTGATCTTTGTCTTGAAAAATGTAAACGCAAAGGTCAATATCAAGAACCAAAACCGACTGCATCCGTTCTACATGGTCTATGTCGGCATGGATGGTGAGATCATCACGAATCACCTGCAACCGAAAGACATGCTGGATGAAATGCGCCATATCGCAAGAGGAAAGGCAGAGCCTGACAGAGAACTGTGTAAGGTTTTCAATAGGAAAACAAAAGATGGCCGTAATATGAGTACAGTCTCAAAGCTTCTGGAGGATGCGATAAAATCAATCATTGATGCCAAAGAGGAAGAAGACATTGAAAGCTTCTTCTCGACTGGTGAGACGACCTTCCAGTCCACTGGATTTTCAGGACTCGAAGACTTCGAACTCATATGTTTTATGGTGGTGATGTAAATGATAGATTTTCCGGAAAGTACCAGAGTGAATAAACGTATACCGAAAGAAGCCTTTTATCAGCGTCTGCCTCTGACTGCAAAACTGAAGGATAAATTTGTATCAGATGTTGATAGTATTATCATATCAAACAGCCTGACAAAAGAGAATTTAAACCTGGCGAAAGACTCAGAGATACGAGAAATCATATTGCTGACAATCAAGCTAAAGAAGCAGAACTTTGATGGCAAGATTTTGGAGGCAATTGCAAGACAGAACTCACATAAACTGATATTCTTGCTTGTATATGAAGGGATGCGTCAGCTTGCCGTTTATCGTGGACGACTTTATGTTTCACGATGGATGGATGAATCAGAAGTGTCACTATCCCTTTCGGGCAGTACGCTGGATGAAATCTGGGATGATCTTGTTCGGCAGACAGCCATCTCATCACAAGCATTATTAGAACAGAATAATCGAGAGATTGATGAACAGCTGAAAGATCAGAATGAGATCAATCGGCTGAACAAATTGATTCAAAAAACCGAAGCTGCTGCCTGGAAAGAGCAACAGCCCAAGAAACGGTTTGAATTATATACAAAGTTGCAAGCATATAAGAAGCAATTGGAGGAAATCACACATGGAAAAGCTTAAGATGCATACCCCAGATCGAGCAGAGGATAACTACAAGAAGCTGGCTGAGCTGTTCCCCGATGCCGTCACGGAGACTCTTGATGATGAAGGGAATGTGGTTCGCGCCATCGATAAAGATGTACTGATGCAGGAAATCAATGCAAAGGTTGTCGATGATGGGCAGGAGCGCTATCAGTTTACCTGGCCTGATAAGAGAAAATCTGTAGTACTGGCAAATCAGCCCATTTCTAAAACATTGAGACTGGATCGAGAGAAATCTGTTAGCCGCGACGGTACACCAGGGGGGGACATTGATAGCGAAAATATATACATTGAAGGAGATAATCTCGATGCACTGAAGCTTCTCCAGGAGACGTATCTGGGAAAGGTGAAAATGATATATATTGATCCACCATATAATACTGGAAATGATTATATATATGACGATGATTTTTCAGTAGAAATTGATGAGTGGACAGAAATCAATAGAGAAAAGGACGAAAATAAAAATCGTCTTATTCAAAACAATAATACTAATGGAAGATTTCATACAGATTGGTTAAACATGATTTATCCAAGATTGCGTCTTGCAAAAGATTTTTTATCATATGACGGAGCTATATTTATAAGTATTGATGATCATGAGTTATATGATTTAAAAATGCTTTGTGATGAGATATTTGGTGCTAGTTGCTTTGTGGCAGATATTTCATGGCAAAGAACATATTCTATGCGTAATGATTCAAAAGGCATTCCTACTGAAGTAGAACATATTTTAGTTTATTCACGAAATCAAATGTGGGAACCTAATAGATTACCCCGTACAAAAGAAATGGATCAAAATTATAAAAATCCCGATAATGATCCTAAAGGTGCATGGCAGAATACATCTGCTTTTGCGCCAGCAGCAGCAACTCATCAAGGTATGGTATATGCTATACAACATCCATTTACAGGTAAGATGATATATCCAACTATGAATGCTTGTTGGCGTTACTCACAAAATACAATGTTAGAGTATATGAATGGGTGGACGAAGTATAAAATCAAAAATCTTGATGACGATAAGAAGCGCGCAGAAATCTGTGGTATATCTGAAGAAAGAATAAAGAAAAATGTTCCTGCTATTGTATTAGAAAATAGTATCGAAAGCTCAAAAGAAGATGCATTAGCAGTTTATGAAAGAGGAAATTGGCCAAGATTTTTCTTTACAAATGGCGGAATGGGAGGAATTCGTAGAAAAACATATCTTTCTGGATTAGAAGGAAAAAAAGCAACAAATCTCTGGCAATTTACAGATGTTGGTCATACGGACGAGGCTAAGAAAGAACTTGCAACATTATTTGATGGTCAAGCACCTTTTGATACGCCTAAGCCAGTACGTTTAATGGAAAGAATAATAGAAATAGCGTCTGATAAGGATTCTATTATTATGGATTTTTTTTCGGGATCTGCAACTATGGGGCAAGCCGTTATTGACATGAATTCTAAAGACGCTGGCTCTAGAAAATTTATATTAGTTCAATTCCCGGAAGACTCTAAAAATCCTAATTTTAATACTTTATGCGATATTGGCGAAGAGCGCATCTGCCGTGCTGGTAAAAAAGTTAAAGAAGGAGCAAATGCTGATATTGATTACGGATTCCGCTGTTTTAAGGTGGATTCCTCCAATATGAAGGATGTCTATTATAGATCATCTGAACTCGATCAGACAATACTTGAGCAACTCACGGATAATATTAAGGAGAATCGCACACCTGAGGATTTGCTAATTCAAGTAATGCTAGATCTTGGTGTGCTCCTTTCTTCAAAGATAGAGCAGACAGAAGTCGCTGGAAAGAATATTTTCTCTGTAGCAGATGGCTATCTGATTGCTTGCTTCGATCAGGATGTAACCGAAGATGTCGTAATAGCCATAGCCAAGAAGCATCCGTTCTATGCTGTGTTCCGTGACAGCTCTATGGCGAATGACAGTGTTGCAGTAAACTTTGAACAGATATTTGAGACGTATAGTCCAGAGACTGTAAGGAAGGTGCTGTAATATGGCTGATATGAAATTCAAATTTACCATACAGGATTATCAGACTGAGGCGGTAGATAGTGTCGTAAAAGTCTTCGCAGGACAGCCTTTTCATGATAAGATCAATTATCGTCGTGACGTCGGCAATCAAGTTGAGCAGGGAGCTCTTTTCAATAAAGCCAATGATCTCTATATGGATATGGGATTTGCTAATGCGCCGATAGCACTGGCCTCGCATCAGATCTTAAAAAATATTCAAGATGTACAGAACAACAATAACATCAAGGTATCTTCTGCTCTAGCGAAACACATGGGTGCATGTTCCCTAGATGTAGAGATGGAAACAGGAACCGGTAAAACGTATGTCTACATCAAGACGATGTTTGAATTGAATAAGCAATATGGTTGGAGTAAGTTCATTGTCGTTGTCCCATCGATTGCAATCCGTGAAGGCGTGCAAAAGAGCTTTCAAGTGATGCAAGATCATTTCATGGAGCAGTACGGGAAGAAGGCACGATTCTTCGTCTACAATTCTAAGAACCTGACAGATATCGATAACTTCAGCTCTAGTGCTGACCTTTCTGTCATGATCATAAATGTGCAGGCGTTCAATGCACGCGGCAAAGATGCCAGAAGAATTCGCATGGAGTTGGATGAATTCGGCAGCAGAAAGCCAATCGATGTGATCGCAGCCAATCGTCCAATTGTGATTTTGGATGAGCCACAGAAAATGGGCGGTGAGAAAACCAAAAAATCATTGGAAGAGTTCAATCCGCTTTTCGTCCTGAATTATTCGGCAACACATACGGAGCATCATGATCTTGTTTATGTGCTCGATGCCCTGGATGCATATAAGAAAAAGCTCGTGAAAAGAATCGAAGTCAAGGGATTTGATATAAAAAACCTCCGAGGAACGGATGGATACCTTTTCCTTGAGCAAATCGTTATTTCACAGAAAAAGCCACCGATGGCCAGACTGGAATTTGAGATTGGTTATGAGAAGTCAATTAACCGAGAAATACGTATTGTTGGCGTAGATGATGACCTTTATGCACTTTCAAAAGGCATGGAGCAGTATCAGGGATATCATATTAATGATATAGACCCAATTAAGGGAATCTTGACGTTCACGAATGGTGTTGATATCCATACAGGAGAAGTTATCGGTGATGCAAGTGAAAAGGATATTCGCCGAGTTCAGATAAGAGAAACGATACGTTCCCATTTTGAAAAAGAAAAAGAACTTTATAATCGTGGTATTAAAACACTTTCTCTGTTCTTTATCGATAAAGTTGAACACTATCGGAAATACGACAAAGACGGAAATGAAGTCAATTCTGAGTATGGTCAGATGTTTGAAGAGGAGTACACTTCTATCTTGAATGAATACCTGACCTTATTCGATACGCCATATGAACGATATCTGCGGAATATCGATGTACATGCTACCCATGCAGGCTATTTCAGCATTGATAAGAAAGGCCATAAGATTGATTCTAAAATCAAACGAGGATCAGATGTCAGTGATGATGAATCTGCCTATGAGTTGATTTTAAAGGATAAGGAACGGTTGCTGTCATTTGATAATCCGGTACGATTTATATTTTCGCATTCCGCATTGCGGGAAGGTTGGGACAATCCGAATGTCTTCCAGATTTGCACGCTAAAACATGGTGGAGATAGCACGACGAACAAGCGGCAGGAAGTAGGCCGTGGTCTCCGCCTCTGTGTGAATCAGTTTGGCGATCGGATGGACAAGCACGTTCTGGGTACGGAAGTGCAGAACGTAAATAAACTGACCGTTATCGCCAGTGACGGATATAAAGATTTTGTAGCTTCTCTCCAGAGGGAAATCAGAGACGACCTGTATGAGCGTCCGACGAAGGCGACGCAGGAATACTTTACAGGAAAGAGAATCAAGCTTGGCGAAGATGTCATAACTGTCACGAATGAACAAGCTCATGCAATATATCGTTATCTTTTGAAGAATGATTACATTGATGATCATGATAATGTAACTGAAAAATATCACACTGATGTAGAAAATAAGACACTGGCTCCACTTCCAGAGAAAATCAGAGATATTACAGAAGGTGTTCATGCACTGGTACAGGGAATCTTTGATGAACATGCGCTTGATGGCATGATTGAGGATGGACACAAGACGAAAGTGCCAGAGAATGCATTGAATGATAATTTCTACAAGAAAGAATTCCAGACACTGTGGAATTATATCAATCATAAATGGAACTATACGGTACATTTTGACAGCAAGGAACTGATTGAGAAGTCTGTCAAACATATCAATGAAAAACTCTTTGTAGCACAGCTGCAATATACGGTAACAAAGGGGGCACAAGGTGAAGACTGGAATGCAGATAAGGTGAAGTCTGGCTCTGGGTTTGTTACAGAGAAGAGCCACACATATGATATCGCTCGTGCAGAGACTTCACAGGTTAAGTACGATCTAATCGGGAAGATTAGTGCGGGTACGCATCTTACCAGAAGGACTACAGCTGCTATATTGAAAAGTATGTCACCTGTCAAATTCTCGATGTACAAATATAATCCAGAAGAATTTATCTCCAAGGTTATAAGATTGATCAATGAAGAGAAAGCGACGATGATCGTGGATGATATTACCTACAATAAAACAGATGGTACATATGACTCTTCCATCTTTACTGCAGAAAAGAACAAGGATTTTTCAAAGGCCTACCTGGCAAAGAAGAATGTGCAGGATTATGTATTTGCTGATGGCACAGCAGAGAAATCTATCGAGAGAAAATTTGCTGAGGATATGGATCTTGATGACAAGGTGGTTGTCTATGCAAAACTGCCACGTGGTTTCCAGATTCCGACTCCAGTAGGAAATTACGCTCCAGACTGGGCAATTGCGTTCCAGAAGGGCACTGTGAAACATATTTATTTCATAGCTGAAACGAAGGGCTCAATGGAGAGCCTGAATCTGCGTCCTATTGAGCAGGCAAAGATTAAATGTGCGAAGAAGCTATTCAATGAGATTTCGACAGACGATGTAGTGTACGAACAAGTAGATTCATATCAGAATTTACTTAATGTGATGAATGCGATTTAAAGAAAAATTATGTATACAATGACGATGAGGCAGGATATTTCATTGCGGATGTCGAATTAATTAAATATAAAAGATAAGGAATAAAAGCAACAATTCTTTATATTTATAAGCGAAGAATTTCAAATTAATCATCGACAAGAAAGGCATTGATAATTAGAAGTTTTATCTCAAAAGCTATCGCAGATATTGCAAAGGAAGTGAGATCATGGAATCGGTTAAGGGCTACAAGTTTCGTATCTATCCGAATAAAACGCAGGCATGTCTCATCAATAAGACGCTCGGCTCCTGCCGATTCGTGTACAATCACTTTCTGACTGTTCGCAAGGATTCGTGGAATATCGAGCATAAGCACGTCAATTACTACCAGACTTCTAGCCAGTTGACCTTGCTCAAGCGTTATGATGAATATGCGTGGCTCAGAGAAGTGGACAGCATGGCACTCCATGAATCACTGCGCAATCTTGATACGGCTTTCCAGAATTTCTTCCAGCACCGCGCAAGATATCCCCGCTACAAGTCGAAGCACTGCCATAGCCAGTCCTATCGTACGCGCAACCAGAGCAACGGTATCCGTATTGTCGATAATCGTATCAAGCTGCCGAAAGTCGGCTTAGTGAAAGCCAAACTGAGCCGTGATTTCGGTGGCCGGATACTCAATGCTACAGTATCGCGCACGGCGTCGGGCAAATACTTCGTTTCGCTGTGCGTGCAGGAAGACGTCGACGTCCTGCCGAACGGCGGCAAGCAGATTGGCATCGATGTCGGACTCAAGGCATTCTACTCGGACAGCAATGGCCATACCGTCGCGAATCCACGGATCCTGCGGAGTCTGTCAGGGAAACTGGCTCGTGAGCAGCGCAGGCTTGCGCATAAACTGCCGCACTCCAGGAATCGTGAGCGGCAGCGCATCCGTGTGGCTCGCATTCACGAACGGATCGTGAATATCCGCAAGGACTTCCTACATCAGCATTCCACCCGGCTAACTCGTGAAAATCAAACGATAGCTGTGGAGCATCTGCAGGTGAAGAACATGATGAAAAATCATAGCCTGGCACAAGCTATAGCAGATGTTTCGTGGAGCGAATTCTTCCGTATGCTGGCATACAAGGCAAAATTGCATGGCGGTGAAGTCCTGGAGGTGGACACCTTCTATCCGTCGAGTCAGATTTGTCACATCTGTGGCTATCAAAATCCACTGACCAAGAATCTTTCCATGCGTAAATGGATTTGCCCAGCATGTGCGACACATCATGATCGGGATGTCAATGCAGCTAAGAATATCTTGTTGCAGGCATTGAAGCAAAAATCAGCATAATAAATCTATCACATACCGTGGGACACACGGGAATCTAAGCCTTTGGAGATTGTGTAAGTCGTCCGGACCACGGTCTGGACGCAGTAATCGATGAATCAGGAATCCCTGAGCTAAGTCCGGAGAAAAATCCTCGTCTTAGCTGCGGGGAATGTCAACTAAGCTGCCTATCCGGCAGAGTGAGCCCCGCACGTGCGGGGATGATCCCGCCAAACTTCAAGGGTTTGAACACATCAAGGGTGGGCGCCCCGCATGCGCGGGGATAAGTTTGTAAGCGAATCCCAAAGATGAAGCCATTCTGCGTAAAAGTTCGGATGGACTAAAAAGGCCGCCGTCAGGCGGTCTTTTTGGAATCGAAATCAAAAATGTGAATCAAGAAAGTGAGGTGAAGTGGGCATTCCATCTTGAACTGGTGAGCAAGATGGAATGCCCGCGTTTTCATGAAAAAAGTGAGAATCACAGTGATGCGCCGGGCGTGCTATGAGGACTTGATGGCAAAGTATGAGAATCCAATCGAGAATGCATGCATGGTGGAAGAAGGGCAGGTATTCATCGCAGATGGCTGGCGGCGGCCAGAGGGACTTTGCGAAAGTGCCTGGGAGACGATGTCGCCATTTGTCATGGCTCTTGCACATGGTGCAGAGGATTTCTATGAAGGCTGGATGAAGAACAAGCGCTCGGCGATGATCTCGTGCAATGATGGCTTCCGTCCGGTGAGTTTTTTGCTAGAGACAGTGGAAGAAGATGTGACCTGATGGATGTGGGATTGCTTGTTCGAAGTTAGAGATGCTTTACCACTGAACTGAATCGAAGGACTGTTTGCCTTTTGGGATGGCAGGATTCTGCAGGGATGCAGCGAATCTTAATGGCATAGGAGATTTTAATGATTTATAGTGAGAGGAGCGAGTAGGATGAAGAAGTCTTTCCTGACCATGGCAATGGCAGCGGCAGTGGGTGTGTCTTCAGTATTGGCGGTCTGTCCGACAGCTTCGGCGAGTGTCACGTCTCAGGTGGTGAAGGAGGGGACGCAGGATTCACTGTATCCAGTTGTGCACCTCAAGGACGATGCGGCTGTTGCGGCGAAAATCAATGCAGATATCCGCAGCCAGATTGAGGACATGAAAGCTGGGCTGAATTACCATTACGATGACCTGCAGGTGTCATATAAGACGAAATATGAGGGACAGAGCTATGTCTCGATTGTCCTTTGTGTCTGGACGTACACCAATGGTGCTGCGCATGGCATGCCACATTTCCGCGGCGTCACGTACAGCAAGGACGACGGTGAGCGCGCGAGCATCCGCGATTTCGTGAGGATTGGCTCAGACGATGCCTGGCGCATCTATAGCCTGCCGGTGCTCAGCAGCGCGGGCAAGGAAATCCCAAAGTACCAGCTGTTCCAAGGCTACGCGAATGAACCGTTGAGTGGCAACTTCTATCTGGCAGGCCACGGCCAGGTTGCGCTGATCTATCAGCCGTATCAACTGGCGGCATATGCCTATGGCATGACGAGCATCGTCCTGCCTGTCGGCCTCGTCAAGGAGCTCAACGAGAAGAATCCTTGATGGACACGATGATTGCCAAGAGATTGCGTTCGGGAAATAAAAAGCCTGTTCCAAAGTATATCGGATATACCTTGGAGCAGGCTTTTTGGTGCGATAGCAGGTGACGGGCGCATCACGCGTAGCGGCGCAGAATGCGGGTGACGGCGTGGTGGTAGGCGTTGCCGAACAGGTGGAGGTGGTTGAGCAGCGGGTAGAGGTTGTAGAGGTCGCGGCGCTCGGGGTAGCCGGGGTCCAGGGGGCAGGCTTCCTGGTAGGCATCATAGAATTCGCCCGTGAAGCCGCCGAAGAGCTCGGTCTTGGCGATGTCGACTTCGCGGAAGCCGACGCTCACGGACGGGTCGATGAAGATGGGCTCGCCAGCGGGGCCTGTCATGACGTTGCCGCACCAGAGGTCGCCGTGGAGCAGGGACGGGAAGTCGGGTTCTATGAGGCGGTCTTCCAGATGTGCGAGCAGCTGCTCGGCTAAGCGTTTCTCCTCTGACGAGAAATACGACCAACAGAGCTTGAGGAACGGCTGCAGGCGCTGCGTGCGGAAGAAGTCAATCCAGCTGTCGGATGGGCGATTGTGCTGGCGTGTGGAGCCGGCGTAGTTGTCCTGCATGAAGCCGAAGCGGTGCCCGCAAGTGAAGGCAGTTGGATCCGAATGGTGGAGCTTGGCGAGCTCATAGCCGAGCTGCTGCCAATAGTCACGGCTTTTCCGGGCGCTCTTCACGTAGCTCAGCAGCAGGTAGTTGCGACCGCAGCCGAGTACCTCGGGTACGGGCAGGCCGGCTTGTCTCAGTGCGGCGAGACCGGAGGCTTCTGCTGTGAAGAAGTCGGCTGCAACGTTTGCATGCACTTTGAGGAAGAGGTCGCGGCCGTCCTGCAATACAAGGTGATAGGCTTCGTTGATGTCGCCGCCTCCCACGGGAGCCCGTGCCACAATGCGTGCGTCTGGTCCGTAGAGGTGTTTCAGCTGGTTGGCAAGACCGCTGGGGAGTGAGATATTTTCCTTTTGACCGTACATTATAATGCGCCTCCTGATTCGACTGTGTGATCATGTACTGGTAGCTGTACATGATCTATTATAATCCTATCAGGGCGTACGCTCCAGCAGTTTGATCTCGGCGTCCTGGTAGGCCTGATAGATGGCCTTGATGAACTGGTGTTTGAGGATGCCTTCGTCGACGACGTTCTTGATGCGCAGCACAACGTCGAAGGCGATGCCGTATTCGCCGAGCTCTTTGTAGCGCACGGCTGGCTCGAAGCCGGTGACGCCGTACTGGCTGTTCGCGAGGATGTGGCGCGCGGTCTCGAGGGTGACGCTCTCGACCTGCTCGAGGTTGCTGCCGTAGGTGATGGTCAGCGGGATGGTGATCGTGCACTCTATGAGAGCAATCTTGCTGTGTACAATTGCAAGACATTCTAAGGCATCTGGATTAGAACTCCCCTAGGGGAAAAGGGAATTTTGAGCAAGGCGCCTTTCTTTTCGAAGTGCCGTGCGCTAGAATGGGATGCAGAAAGGGGGAGTACTT
>ULQK01075350.1_pt1 | contig 13471 bp, 10 predicted proteins | sample 1954371 | NCBI WGS metagenome assembly ULQK01 (sample SAMEA4835652, study PRJEB28245) | human gut metagenome | biome: gut microbiome; material: fecal sample | place: Denmark | collected 2008 | reverse complement strand
CTTCACATGCAACTAATCGCTATTTTATCCCGAATTGGGGTTTATTATAATCGTCCTTTGTCATGATGCCTTTTACTGCTTCTTCTGGGCTTGTTGCTTCTTTTACAAAAATCCAGTGAACAATGGCTTTTGAACCATATACGGAAGTGTAGGCTTGTACAAAAGTCCATCCCTTATCAGACAGATAGTTACCTGCATCAACCATACTGTTGAAAGGGATTTCCTCACCCTTTTCGTCAACAAGTTTTTGTTTGCTTTTCAAGCCACCCCATGCAGAGTATACAGGGTTATTACCAAAATCAAAAACGATTTTTAATCCAGATGTTAATGCTTTCTCAATACCTTTGACTTCGCAATAGTATCGCTTTGTTTGAGCGGAAACACTAACCGCTATCATAATGAATAATGATACAAATAATGATCTTATCATAATTATCTTTTGATTTTACTTGATGGATATTTTTTTCTAAGTTGCTGAATAAGAACTTCCATGTCACCCAGATATTCTTTCAGTTGTATAATTTGAAATGCAGTCCAAACATCCTTAGTTGGCAATGTGTTTGTTGATGGTCTTGAAATACGACTCACTTTTCTATCCCAAATCTTAAAGGAGAACACCTCATTCTTTTTAGATTTGTCATTGAAAAACATTGCTTGGTAACTACCATCCAAGTCAACAGCGACTTTCTTGTTGGATAGTTTTGTGAGCAGTTCTTCTTCTGTAAGTCCCTTGAAGTAATCAAAAACCTCGTCAGCAACGACTTTTGAAACATCTTTTCTTTTCAGATCTCTAAGATATACCTCACGTTTGTAGAACTCTTGATAATACTCAGGAATAGACTCTTCCATAATAGTGTCGTTTTTCTCTGCTTTATAATGTACTATCATAAATTGAGAATCATTGATGACATAGTATCGTGAATAAACAATGCCATCACGTTTGTCGGTTGATATGTGTAATGTGTCTTCTTGGGCATAGGTGATTACCGGTGCCATGCACAGAAATATAATTAACAATATCTTCTTCATGATGAATTACTTATATGGTTAAACACTGTTCTTTGTTGACAACCCTATCCCTGAACAACTTCATATTCGTGAAGTTACGAGAAATATTCTGCACAAGTTCCAGATAGTTGTCGCTACCATCTTCCCATTTGTGGTAGAAGGGCTTTATTGAAACGCAGTTCTCATGCTCAAATACAGTGTTAAGCAAAGTCCTGTCGGAGTTGCCACAAGAATGCCCCATAATCAGCACTTGGAATGGGGCTGCCATCAGGAAGTCAAGCATCTTATGGTAATTCTTTGTTTCCAGATACTTCACAGACTTGACGTTCTTCAACAACTCATTGTCTTGCTTGTCAAGAATGTCCTGATAGTCCTTGTCAAGTTCATCACCATAGCCAAAGATGATGTGTTCAGGGTGCTCCAACTCTCCATGGATGTAATTAAGGATAAGACCACCATATTGTTCATATTCCTTAACAGTCCCAGTATAATTGAAACACAACAGCATGGTACGTTCTGGGGGCATTCCTGAAAAACGTTCGTCCATATATCGATTATCATCAAAGGAATTGATGTCATATTCTATGACTCCCATTTTCTTTGCCAATGCTTTTCCCTCAATTGATAAATCCTCTATGCAAATGTTTTCTCTTATGGCACTATTAATCGTTTCTATCGTTACAGGGACATCAATTGTCCGAAGGTATTCTACCAGCTTTTCCTGCAAATAAGCCAGCTGCTCATTCAGTTCCTTGACTGAGTAACCTCTGCCTGCATTTCCTGTACACTGCTTCAATAGCTGATAGTAGTCGTTCTCAATATCAACCCAGCCTCTTGTTTCTATTGATTGGAGAATTGTCTCAAAGAATTTAGAATACGTCACAGAAAAATCATCTGTATTTTCCTTTATCGCACTTATAATCTCAGTTGGTGGGTATTTCCACTCCCTTGTCATCAAATCCCTAAATGAATGAAAGAAGAAGAAATTAGACCAACTGGCACAATCTTTTGTGTTCTTTATCTCCAACTTGCATAAGCAATCTTCCGAGATAGAGGCATGCTCTGTCAACATGGCATTCAATCTCCTTTCCCAATACCAGTTTATGAAATCCATATAACTGGTTTTGAGACCATGTGCCATATCAAAGCCATTTCCTATGATAATGAGTCGATTCATTTTCGTCCATTCTTAGTTTTATGCCACACCACCATATCTTTGACTAACATAGTTGTAAATGGTATCTCGGTAGTAGTTTATACTTTCTTCGCTATAACTCTCTGGAAGTTCCTGCCACAAAACATCACGTATGGTAATGATAAGAGTAGCACGGGTCGTTGGCTTGTCAAACGGATGATCCATTCCTGCAAGCTGGCCTTTGATTTTGGCAAGCAGTTCAATGGCAACATCCTTCAGTTTCTTAACCTCTGTCTTTGACAGATTGTCTTTCAATAGGAGGTCATAGAGTGAGAGCTCTTCATCACTCTTGAATCCTTCTTGTATATAACGCTTCTCTTCTTCGCTGAGAGATTGAGACAGATGCATCAACTCCTCAAAGGTCTTCTCTATCGTTGCGCGATTCTGCTCTTGGTTATACGCTTGAATAATCTCCTGATACTTTTCGTAAAAGTTAATTCTTGATGGATTCTCTGCCAATAGTCGAGCCAGACGTTCCTGAAGTAAGTCTTGAATGTCTCTTAGTACGAGATTCTTGTCTTCACGCTTGGCAAACTCTCTTCGCAATAAATCGAAGTCGATACCGCTTATGTCGAACCTCCGACCACTACCATCAGCAACCATCATAGCATTGGAATCTATTTCAAGATGCTCATTGACAATATCATTGATTGCTACACTCAGGTCTGTGATGTCCGCGTGCTTACGCTTTTTCTGTAATTCCTTGTAGATGGCTTCCAGAGCATCTTTCTTTTTGCGCATGTCTTCGGTTATATCTTCACGATCGAGATATTTCCAAAGTTTGAGCAAGGTAGTCGCAAATGTACAGAACGACTTACGGGTTTCAATAGTATCACATAGTAGGTTCGCTGCCTTCTTCAGAAGTGACAGCTTCTCAAATGACATTGCATCAATGAGTTCCTGTAATTCAAAACCTTTATCATGCAGGAATGTTTCCGCTGTCGCAATGATTTCCCAAACATTCTTTATCAGTTCTTCCTTGTTGACTGTAGGGTCGTTGCCGCCGTCTCCGCCATCAGGATTGGCTGTATAGTCAGCCAGCGCCTGGCGGAGTGCTTTCACAATACCTATATAGTCAATCACAAGACCATTCGACTTACCTTCTGCCACACGGTTTGCACGGGCAATGGTCTGCATCAGGGTATGCGCCTTCATGGGTTTATCAATATAAAGGCATGACAGCGTTTTTACGTCAAAACCTGTCAGCCACATGGCACAGACAAAAACCACACGGAGTTTGCCATCGGCATCCTTGAACTCCTTGTCAAGTTCGCGCTTCTCCATCTTCTCACGATGTGGAGTGATGTCGAGCCTCCATTTCTTGAATGTCTGTATCTCGTTCTGCTCCTGCGATACAACAACTGCCATTTCGGTTTCCTCCATCCATTGCAGTTTGCGCTTCATCTCTTGAACTTCCTGCTGCCATGGATCTTGCTCAATACGCTTGCGCAGGTCTTTTATCTCTTTTTGCCAATACTCCTGTACGTAGTTGTACATCCTCACGCAAGTTACCTTGTTGAAGCTTACCATCATGGCCTTACCGCTCGTCCACAAGTCGCTATAATGACGCACAAAGTCCTGTGCCACAACCCTCAGTCGTTTCTCGGCAGTCAGCAGATGCACCTCCTGAGCAAACTCACGTTCCAGTTTGGCTTGCTGTGATGGATCAAGATTCTCTTCATCCAATCGTGCAGCAATCTCGGCATTTATCTCGGGATTCTTCAGTTCCTGCAACTTCTCGCCACGATTTTCGTAGTAAAGGGGTACAGTTGCCTTATCCTCAACGGCACGTTTAAAGTCATAGACCGAAACATACTGTCCGAAGGTACGAGCTGTGATATTATCATCCCTGAGCAGCGGTGTTCCAGTGAAGCCGATACGGTTTGCCGTTGGCAGCATGTGCATGAGGTTGTCGGCAAAGACTCCGTTCTGCGTACGGTGTGCTTCATCACTCATCACGATGATGTCATGATCAGGATAGATAGGTTCTGCGTCTGCCTTGTTGAACTTCTGTATCAGCGAAAAGATGAACGAAGGATTGCCTGTCAGCTTCTGTCGGAGGTCATCACCGCTATGTGCAATGAACTGCTTGGCTTTCAATCCACCCAACAGTCCGCAATTCTCGAAGGTGTCACTTATCTGTTTGTTCAATTCATCGCGATCGGTCAGCACCACAATCGTTGGAGAGCCTTCAAACTTACGCCTGATTTTCTGAGCCAGGAATACCATCGAATAGCTCTTGCCAGAGCCCTGGGTGTGCCAAAACACGCCCAGTTTACCTTTCATTTCCTCACGATGGCGATACATCTCCACTGCTTGGTTTACACCCAGGTACTGATGGTTGCGTGCCAGAATCTTGACGGTTGAACCTCCGCTATGGTCGAAGAGGATGAAGTTTTCAAGCAAATCCAGCAGGTTCTCCTTCTTGCAGATGCCACGGAGCATTGTTGGCAATTCGATATTGCCGTGATCCAACTCTGTCAATCGTTTCCACTCATGAAAGAACTCCCACTTGGCACCCACCGTACCCACACGGCTCTCCATGCCATTGCTCAGCATGATCATGGCATTGTGGTGGAACAAATGCGGTATGGTGTCAAGGTAGTCGCGATAGTTGTCGGTATAAGCATTCTGTATGTCTTGGTCGTGGTTCTTCAGTTCAATGAAGACAAGCGGAAGACCATTCACAAAGCATACCACATCGGCTCTACGCTTGTGGATAGGTCCTTTTATCCACAACTCCCTTACGGCAATAAACTCGTTGTTATCGACATTGACAAAGTCTATGACACGAGCACGCACCTGTTCCGTTTCGCCATTCGGCTTCATGCGAGTGACAGGCACACCATCACGCAAATAACCATACTTCTCCTCGTTGATCTGCATCAGCGTCTGCGAGCTCATATAGCTGGTCATGCGCTCGATGGCTTCCGTCAGCTGCTTGTCGTTCATCCAAGTATTAAGCCGTTTCAAAGCCATGCGCAGATGTCGAGTGAGCACAACCTCGTGTTGACTCTTTCGTCCTAGGGTTCCTTGTTCGCCAAGCACCTCGTTGTCGAAGGCGTACACAGATTTCCAGCCAAGTTCTTGTTCTAGCAACTCGGCTGTCGATTTCTGTATCAGCAGGTCTTCACTATAGTCTTTTGCCATAACTTTATATATTATAGCCCATTACAGGCAGTGGAATACATATCTTATAAAATCTTGCCAGCTTACGCACTGGAGTAGTGCATAACTCTTGCAATTTTTTTTTCTCAAACGGATTCTTTACGTCATCACCTTCCTTTGGATAAATGATTACGCAAGGGACGTTTGGAACTGGAGATTCTTCGTCGATATCTACATAGCCAAGGTGTCGCAGAATTGGTATGTCCCTACTATAACCACTTAACTGGCGTATGACATTATTGTCAAGCGACACGTTCTCATATTTAGGAATATATTTTGTATCAAGTATTGCCTTGAAGCTTGAAGAACAATACAGAAAATCAGGGAACCCTGTTTTTCCTTTGTACTGATACGATATTTTATCTCCGTATGCATCATAGAGTAATCCATATACATAGTGCTCATATAGCAAGGACATGTCTAACGTGAATGGAGGAACATTTTCGTTCACAGAACTTGTCTTGCTGATACTGTAATCGTATCTCTGAAGGATTAACTTAGCTAAACGTATTGCCTCATTATATTCACTAAACAACTTGTGACCTTTTATGTGGGTAACTTCCTTAATCTGTACGTCTTCGCTTACGCGTTCAAACAAGGCTAATGATTTCGAGATCATTAGTTTCGCCTTGTTTCCAATTGAGTGATTCTCCGTTATTGTTTTGAGTATCTGAGAACTGAATAATAGAGCTTTCTTGATTAGTCTATTTTCAGGAATATCTACTGTGTATTCGTCATAGTTGCAATATACCCTGTCGAATCTTTTTGAAGCAATGTTCTTACGTTCATTCTTCATCACTTGAATATGTCCTTTGACTTTCTTCAAGTTCTCGCTATAGTGTACATAGCCTTTCTTCAATGACTTTATTCTACTAACGACACCAAGGAAATGTAATACAATAAGCGGACTCAACACACCTTTCAATGATGGTGCATGTATAGTAGGTGCTTCGCTGTCGATATTATAAATCTCAGCAAAGGACTCAACAGACAAGTCCGATGAGAAGCAAGTCATGAACATTGTGAGGAAATCTATTTCTTCCATCCCTCTCTTTGTAGTCACAACCAATGCTTCATTTGGTTCTATCCATTCTGCACCAATAACATACGACGCATAGTATCCCCATGGATCATGTTCCATAGGTTTATCCCACCGAACAAGGCTCAGATTGTCATATCTAGTGTCCTGCTCGATGCCCAGTCGTTCGTGTTCTTGAATAAGAATGGCTTTCATACCTGGTTATATATTATTCGTCATCGTCTTCCTGGTCATCCTCATTTATTACCTGTATAGGGTTCAGAGAACGCCAAGCATCAAACGCTGTTTTCTTCTCTTCGTTCTTGACATTAAGGATGCCATCATTGATATATTCATTGATAAGTGGAAGAATCTCAAATTCTACCTTGTCCTGTAATTCTTCTTCACTTTCTGCCATAAAGTAACTATGACCGACCATCAAGTCATCAATGCTCATATCCCCACATAGATGCTTTGGATTCTCTATGAACTTCTTAATGTCATCAAACAGAGCTACTGCAACAGAACCCAATTCATCGTTTCCTGCATCTGAATAGTATTTCTTGATCACAGAATCCTGTGATTTTAGGGTAACAAATGCAAATCTTCTGCGCAGAGCATAGTCAAGTGTTCCTGTACTTCTGTCGGTAGTATTCATTGTTCCGATGATATACAGGTTTGAAGGCACACCAAACTCACCCTTTGTATATGGTAGCATCACCTTGATAGGATGATTGCCGTTGCTTCGCTTGTCTGATTCAAGCAAGGTAATGAGTTCACCAAATATCTTAGAGACATTTCCTCGGTTAATCTCGTCAATAATCAAAACTACAGGCTTGTCGGTCGTCGCATGATACTCTCTCTTGACTGCTTCAATGAATGCTTGGGCGTATGACTGCCAATTGTTCTCGCATCCTTTGCCCAATGCCTGAAGTTTTATCTTTTCGATATTCAATGGAGAAGGGGTATATTCTTCTCCACGTGAACTTGTTGAGTTCGTGCTCCTGCTACTTACTGTAGAATTGCCTTCTTTCCACCAGACATAAAGTGAAGATCTTCCTGTAACTGTTGGAATCTCACGTTTGTTCTGATAGCCTTTTATCTTTTGAAGATAATCGTCAATGCACTCTACTATATCTTTACTTTGGTCTGTTTGAACTGCATTGCATGCACGTTTGAAGATGCCATCCTCTGGTTCATAGGTAATACCAATAGAATTACCATCAGCATCTGTTTGCACGTGAGGTTTCAATCCTTCGACAAAGTCTTCATAATCAAGTGACTGATGGAATGTGGTGAAGAAGATCTGATCGCCAAGCAAAGAGTCATAGCGTTTCATAACCGCTTTATGATCGTTCAAATCCACATCAGTAACATCAAGTGCAGCCAATGCAATAGCTGCTGTATTGTATGTTTTACCTGTGCCAGGAGCACCTTGTAATATAATGTTATGCTTCGACTGAAGCAATTTTGCAGTCTTACTGATAAACATATGCTTATTTTCGAATTGTTCCTTTAGCTCTTTTACCTTCTTCTTTCCATATTTTTCCGTAATCCCAATGAATGACATTGTCGTGACACCCATTGTTATTTCATTACGCATACCTGCCGTAGAAACATTTGTTCTATCAGAATAGTAATGCCATTGATCAACTGTAATTCGTTGTCCCCAATTATCACACCCTTTGGTAAGGTCTTCGTAAAACACATTATTATCCTCGAATTTTACTATTCCAGAATTATAATCATGCCTATTCTTCTGGATTACTCGCTGAAGATTTGAAACCTGATCTGAAGCAAGTGGACACTCTATAACATTTCCATAAGCATAGATTTCACTTCCGTATGTTAGAAAGATAATATCACCAGCTTTCACATTTCTAACACATCCTAAAAGACCAGAAACTGCAGAGGATTTCTGATGGCCATAACGTTGTTGAGTTACCCAAACATTATTAGACAAAGCCACATCCCAGTATTCATCACTTGTAACACGACCAATCCAATACTGTTTTTGTTGAGTTTCAGAGGATGAGAGCAGCTGTTCTATTGTCATATCCTTTGGAATCCAATACTTTTTATCACCTGATGACAAGTCGTATTGTTCAAGTACACTCTGAAATGCAGCATCGAGTCTTTCATCTTGTACTTTCTGATAGTATTCAACAAGCTTATCATTTGTTTGATTACCATCACCATGGTTCTCTCTGTGCTTATCGGCTGTATTCTTCTTGTAACCGACAAAACGACTCGGAGCAAAATACAGCTTAGAATCTATGACTTCAACTACATAAATTCTTCCATTCTTCAAGATGCCCGTAGCCCACTTATAGGTTTCAGCATCATCCGGGTTGCCAAGATAGCCGTAAAGAGTCTTTATATTCTCTACGACGTCTTCTTTTGATGTTATAAAATCGTATCTATCCATGATGATTATATAGTAATTTCGCCACTCATCAGCTTGGGAAGCAAGCGGTCACGAGCTTCGGTAAGGAGGCGGAGTTGGGATTGGAGGGATTCCCTTGATGATTGTATTGGCTCTACCTTTTTGTTGAAAGATCTAAGGATCTCATCATTAGGAACATTGAGGTTTATACCATCAATCATGCCTTTAGTCAAGAACTTGATTGTAGAACCACTTGATCCAGCCGCTAATTTCGTCATATTTGCAGATATTGTATAAAACAATAAGTACAAATGTGAATCAATATAGGGTGAAAGAACATAGGTTCTCTGGTATGCTTCAAACCGTCCTCTATACAGTTTTACATTGAAATCTCCATTGCCAGCGAGGAGTACTGCCGCACAATCAAATGAGAATGAAGGTGCTTTGATTGGTTCCTGTGAACAAGTGAAGAATGGATATTCGCCATCGGGAGTACCAAAGTTGGCGTCCTTCTTACCTGTAATTATTGGCGTAATATCGCCAACCTTCTTCTTCTCCCATCCCTCTGGCACTCCATCGATGATGTTGGTGTTTTCGTGTCCGGGGAAGTGGAGGTCGATGAACCATTCCTTGTAGAGTCGCTGAGCAGCTTCCTCCAATAGCTTTATCTGCTTCTGATAATTCTCTATCAATGAGTCGTAGCGAGAGAGTATGGTTGCTATGCGGTGCTGAATTTCCATAGATGGCAATTCTACCTCCATATTAAGCAGGTCGTTATTAGCAAGACTTGCTCTTGTTGTCATGGTGGAGAATGCCATGAATTGACCACGAAACTTAGGTGTGCGTAAATAATATCCAATGTAACGTGGATTAACTCTATTCGTTATAGGGCGAAGTCTTTTGGTAAAACCATTGTATGTCGCATTAGGATAATCTTTTAGTGCAACCGAACTCATACCAAGTTCATCCATAGTCTCACTTGTACGAGTAATGAATACATCACCAGCTTTTATCGAACATGCTTCGCGTTCTTTATCCGTTGTTTGTACAAGAGATTCTAACTCTTCTGGTAAAAACCAATTGTTGAAGACATTGGAAAATGTGAGGAACGGAAAGCCTGTTCCAAAGAACTGTCGCCCTTTGGACAAACCGTTATGAACTTCATAAAGATCACCTAATTTGACTTTCTTCCACTCGCTCATACCTCATCCTCCTTTATTTCATTTCCCCATTTTGCCTTAGCGACTTCAAGGGACTTTTGTATCTGTTGTACGAGAAGATCTCGCGGTGGTAACTCTGTCATATACTGAGCAACCTTTATTCCGGACTTGTCGAGTTGAAGAAGTTCAATCTGTTCCTCACTACCTTCGGTACAGAGCAAAAGACCAAGTGGAGTTTCTTCCCCCGGCTCCATTTCATTCTGCTCAAGCCAACGTAGATAGAGCTCCATCTGTCCTTTGTATTGAGCCTTGAAGCGACCGAGCTTCAAATCAATGGCTATAAGGCGATGCAATTTCCTGTGATAGAAGAGTAGGTCAAGATAGAAATCTTCACCGTCAATAATCATACGTTTCTGTCGCTCAGCAAAGCAGAATCCATTTCCGAGTTCAAGAATGAATTGTTCCAAATGCGCGACAAGGCTATCTTCTAAGTCCTTCTCACTGTACATGCCTTTCAGTCCAGTAAATTCAAGAAAATAAGGACTCTTGAATACTACATCTGGAGAAAGAAGCTTGTTGTCTCTCACGTTGGTAAGTTCCTGCTTTACTACCTCTTCTGGTTTAGAGGCTAATGCAGTACGCTCGTAAAGCATAGCGTCAATTTCCTTGCGAAGTTGACGGACGCTCCATCTATTGACGGATGCCAGCGTGAAATAATAATCGCGTTGCAGTTCATCCTTCAATGGCAATAACTCCACAAAATGCGACCATGATAATTGTCGCGACGCTGTCGAGACAATCTGAACATCAGGAAATAGAGTGGCAAACTGCATGTGACGATACAGACTTTTTACATCAAAACCTTTATGACCGTAGATATTCTGTAATTGTCGTGACACTGTCGCGACAATCTGCTTTCCATATTCAGCACGTTCATTACCAAGCACATCACGGTTGATTCGTTCGCCAATATGCCAGTACATCATGGTAAGTTCATAGTTGGCAGTAGAAGCCACATGGATTCGCGCTTCGTCAATGATTTGGCGAAGGTCAGACATCAAGTTTCCGACTACTGCATCAGTTGGTAAAATATCGGTTGATGTTATTGGTTTTATATCGTTTGCCATGACTTACTTCGTGTTAAGAGTTTCCCATTCCTTCATTATCTCACTTATCAGCACATTGGCTTCTGCATTGAGTTGTGAGAGCTCTGCGTGGATCTCGCTCATACGCTCATTGAAATCAACACCATCGTCCTCAACTTCTGCCACTCCTACGTATGCACCAGGAGTAAGGCTGTAGTTCTTCTCGCTGATTTCATCTATTGTTGCTATTTTGCAAAGCCCCAATACATCCTGATACTCGCCATCAAGTCCGAATTTAGAAGTCAGCCAAATGGCTTCATTGACCATATCTTTGGTTTCGAGGGTATAGGCGAGTTCTGCTTCATTGGCTGCAATGATAGCCTTCAATTCATCCTTATCCTTTTTCCCTTTCGTTTTTTTGAGAGTATCTTGTTGGTCTTTGATGTACTCTTTGTACATCGCCTCCTCGGAGTTGAGCACACCAAGGGCTTTATCAAAAGTCATATCAGGGTCATGCCATGAAGCATTGTCATGTCTTTCGGCATGCTCGCTAAGGGCATTCCAATATTCTCGAATCAGGATTTTGTACTTGTCTTGTTCTCCACGATAGAGGTGAACAATGGCTTGTAGATTCTTCAACTGCCATTCAGACCACTCATTGAGAGTACGGTCAACGACTGTGTAATAGTTTCGAGCATCGATGAAGAGCACACGATTCTTGTTCTCTAAACGCTTCGCCTTATCGAAGAACCACAGCGAGCATGGCAGCGAAAGGGTGTAGAAGAAGTTATTGCCCACACTGACCATCACATCAACATCGCCAGTCAGTACAAGTTTCTCTCGGATGTCACAATCCTTGTTTGCGCTATCTGTTGCCGACGATGCCATTACAAAACCTGCACGACCATGGTCATTGAGATAGGCATAGAAGTAAGATATCCAAAGGTAGTTAGCATTGCCAATCTCCTTTGTCTTGGCATTCACACCCGGCAAGCCAAAAGGCAAACGACCTGCTGCTGATGCGGATTCGGACTTTACTTTATCTACATTGAAAGGAGGATTAGCCATTACATAGTCACACTTGCCAGCCAGATTGTGAGCATCATGGTAGAATGAATTGGCTTCGTCACCAGAGACGATGCGACCATTCAAGCCATGGACAGCCATATTCATCAAACAGAGCTGAGCATTGTATTCCACCTTTTCCTGACCGTAGAAGGTCATCTGCGTATTGGCGTTCATGCCTCCAGCATTCACGAAATCGCCAGTCTGCACGAACATACCTCCTGAACCACAAGCTGGGTCGAGCATGACACCCTGCTTGGGCTCCAGTACGTTGACAAGCATTTTTACAAGTGACTTCGGTGTGAAGAACACGCCATCGTCAGAGGCTACTGCCTTGGCAAACTTGGAGAGGAAGTACTCATAGATGCGACCAATCACGTCACCACCAATCTCATCAAGTGTCTTGTTATTGAATATGCGAAGGAGTTCACGCAACAGTTCATCGCTAAACATGGTGTATGACTTCGGCAGAATACCCGTCAGCTGTTCGCTCTGTTCCTCAACCAAAGTCATGGCATGATTAACAGCTTCGCCTAAAGGCTGGTCATCCGAGAGGTTCACCAGATAGTCAAACTGTGCCTCACGAGGCAGGTAGAGAGCACTCTTTGCTGCAAAGTCATTTGGCTCTACAGGCATAACACGACCACCACGGCTTGGGCGATTCTTTAGTAGTTCTGCTTCCACCATCTTGAAGCGGCTGTATGCATATCTTAAAAACAGCAACGCCAACACTGGCATACAGTATTGGCTCGATGTCAATTTACTACCTGCACGAAGCAAGTCAGCCGACTCCCAAAGGTCAGCTTCCAGTTTGCGTATGTTTATCTTGTTGTCTGCCATTTGATCTCTGCTTTAAGGTTGTTCATTGCTTACAAGGTCGCTCATTTTGACCTGTAGAATTTCAGCAATCTTTTTGATTGTCTCTAACGATGGCTGTGCTTTATTGGTACACCACTTGCTGATGGTGGCAGGATCTTTATCCATCTGTTCTGCCAACCATTTTGCAGTTTTATGATGTTCCACAAGCACCACTTTCAATCGATTGAGGTCGTTATTTGCCATTTTTCGAAAAATTTTATGTGGCAAAAATACTAATTATTCATGTAAAACATGCAATAATAAACAAAAATATTATATATATATGGCAATTTTCTTTGCCATTTAGTTCAATTGAGACTAGAAATCACAAAATCGACACCAATATTTTTCGCTTGATAATTGAAATGTCGCTCAATTACTAATCATTTCGTGAAATTTCAAAAGGTAACAGGAGATGAGTTTTGTATAGAAAAGGTCACTTGAAGGTCACTAACAAAAGAAAAAAGCACCTACGATTGCTCGTAAGTGCTTGATTTGGAGAGGTGGACCAGCCAGGGCTTGAACCTG
>ULQK01031298.1_pt1 | contig 13553 bp, 10 predicted proteins | sample 1954371 | NCBI WGS metagenome assembly ULQK01 (sample SAMEA4835652, study PRJEB28245) | human gut metagenome | biome: gut microbiome; material: fecal sample | place: Denmark | collected 2008 | reverse complement strand
GTCTGGTTATGTTGATGACCGGACAGACAACGATCCAAGAGGTATTGCTTTTCCCTCAAATGCGTCCGGAGAAAACCGTAAAGAAAGATAACGCCGACAAATACGTGGCCTTGGGCATTTCCGAGGAGTGGGTTCCCGCTTTGCAGAAAGCCGGCTACCTGACGGTTGACACGCTGAAAGAAGCGAACGCCAACAAATTAAGACAAGAGCTTTGTGAGCTTAATAAAAAATATAAGTTAGAACTGCAAAATCCTACGATCCAAGAAATAGAAGCTTGGATAGCCAATGTAGGAGAATAAAAGCGTGATACGATGGATTTGCCCGGAAAAATCGCGATAATGGGAGGTGGTAGCTGGGCTACCGCCTTAGCCAAGATCGTACTTTCAACTCAAGATAGTATCAACTGGTACATGCGTAGGCCCGATCGTATCGAGGAGTTCAAGCAGTTGGGACACAATCCGTGTTACCTCACCGCCGTGAAATTCGACACGAACAAGATAAACTTCTATTCCAATATCAACCAAGCGATCAAGGACTCGGATACCTTGATCTTCGCTACGCCTTCCCCTTTCTTGAAACAACATTTGAAGAAGGTGAAGACCTCTTTGAAAGATAAGTTTATCATCTCGGCGATCAAGGGTATCGTACCGGATGAGAATATGTTGATTACGGATTACTTCGCGGAGTATTACAAGGTTCCAACAGAAAATATAGCAGTTATCGGTGGTCCCTGTCATGCGGAAGAGATCGCTCTGGAACGGCTCTCGTACATTACGTTGGCTTGTTCCGACATCGAGAAGGTCCGTACGATATCCCCCGTTTTCAAGAATCAATACTTAAAGAATTCCTTCTGTAAGGATGTGACCGGTATCGAATACGCCGCCGTACTGAAGAACGTGTACGCTATCGCCGCCGGTATTTGCCATGGAATGAAATATGGCGATAACTTCCAAGCCGTATTTATCTCGAACGCTATTGAGGAGATGCGTAATTTCGTGGACGCCGTACACGGGCTGGAGCGGGATATCACCGACTCCGTCTACCTTGGCGATTTGCTGGTTACCGCTTATTCCCGGTTCAGCCGTAACCGTACTTTCGGAACCATGATCGGTAAAGGATATTCCGTGAAGACAGCGCAGCTGGAGATGGAAATGATCGCCGAGGGATATTATGGAACCAAGTGTATGCGTGAGATCAACGAGAAATATAAAGTGAACATGCCGATACTGGACGCTGTTTATGATATATTGTACGAGAAGAAATCGCCGACAACGGTCATTCGTCAATTAACGGAAACGTTTAAATAAAATAGCATATGAAAAACATCAGTTTAAACATCGACAAGGCTCTGGGCACTGTCTCCAAGGAACAGGTTTACGCTCAAGAGGCCAAGGCAATGGAATGTATTGCCACATTACATAACGGTAACGGAGCAGGTAACGACTTTTTGGGTTGGTTACATCTCCCCTCTTCTATCACGGACGCAGAGTTGGCCGACATCGAGAATACGGCGAACGTGCTTCGTTCTAAATGTGAGGTGGTCGTAGCCATTGGTATCGGTGGTAGCTATTTGGGTACCAAAGCGGTAGTAGAAGCGTTAAACAACAGCTTCGACTGGTTGCAAAACGGCCGTAAAAACCCGGTTATGTTATACGCCGGACACAATATCGGAGAGGATTATCTTTATGAATTAAGCGAAGTCTTGAAAGGTAAGCAATTCGGTATTATCAATATCTCCAAGTCTGGTACGACTACAGAGCCGGCTTTGGCTTTCCGTATCTTGAAGAAACAATTGGAAGATGCTGTTGGCAAGGAAGAGGCTAAACATCGTATCGTAGCTATCACGGACGCTAAGAGAGGCGCTTTGCGTACTTTGGCAGATCAAGAAGGTTACAAGACTTTCATCATCCCTGATAACGTAGGTGGACGTTTCTCTGTTTTGACTCCGGTAGGTTTGCTCCCGATCGCCGTGGCAGGTATCAGCATCCGCGACTTGGTTGCTGGAGCTGTTTCCATGGAAAAAGCTACAGACGCGAGCGTTCCTTTCGCTGATAATATGGCTGCTATCTATGCCGCTACTCGTAATGAGTTATATAAGAACGGTAAAAAGATTGAGATCTTGGCTAACTTCCATCCGAAATTGCACTATATCGCAGAATGGTGGAAACAACTTTACGGAGAGAGCGAAGGTAAAGACGGTAAAGGTATTTTCCCAGCATCCGTAGATTTGACAACCGATTTGCATTCCATGGGGCAATGGATCCAAGACGGTGAGCGTACGATTTTCGAAACGGTTATCTCCGTGGAAGCTACAGATCATAGCGTATTGGTCCCTACAGATGAAGCCGATTTAGATGGCTTGAACTTCTTGGCAGGCAAGCATGTAGACGAGGTAAACAAGATGGCCGAATTAGGTACTCAGTTGGCTCACGTAGATGGTGGTGTTCCTAATATTAAGGTTAATATGCCAGAAGTAAGCGCATTCTATATCGGTCAGTTGTTCTATTTCTTCGAGAAAGCTTGCGGTATCAGTGGTTATATGTTAGGTGTGAATCCTTTCAATCAACCGGGTGTCGAGGCTTATAAGAAGAATATGTTCGCCCTGTTGAATAAGCCGGGATACGAGAAAGAAAGCGAAGCTATCAAAGCACGTTTATAATACGATTTACCCCATAAAAAAACGGTTTTCTCATCACGAGGAAACCGTTTTTTCGTTTGAATAGTTTTTATTACTCATTTAATTCTTTAAGTAAATCGCTCCCGGCTTTGAATTTGACCGAGACACGTGGAGTAATCATTACTTCCTCCCCTGTTGCCAATCGCTCGGATTGTTGCCAAGGTACAAAAGATCCAAATCCTTTCATGGAAATAGATTCTCCTTCCCGTATTCCTTTCGCCACAACAGTCGGTAACGCATTCACTACGGCCCTAACAACATTTTTCGGCAATCCTGTTTCTTCCACAAGAGATTGTACTAATTCTCCTCTATTCATACTAGATAATAAATATACCATTCTTCACCAGAAAAGAGTCCGGTGAGAACTTAGTTGTTTAATCATTGCAAATATATGAATATTTGGGGAATATCAAAATATCATATATTAAAAATCAATGCATACAGAAATATTATATACCTAAATGCAGGTATAATTGAACCCCTTTCAGATAGACAAGTGAGACTTTGGTAGAAATATAATTAATAAGAAATAGTATACAGTATTATGATATCACTTATTCATAGCAAGTTATAGCCTTTGAAAATTCGTTATTAATGCGCTAACTAGAGTTCTCACCGAACTACGTCATAATTTATTGATTAATTATCTCAACGAAATAAATTTATATCCCTTATTTTTCAATACATCTATCAACTCATCCAGATAATTATAAAATTTATCAATCCGGTTAGGGTGTACATGTAGGTGGATCAAAAGTAAGTACCCATTTAAACCATTTTTGTTTCATAAAATGAAATTCCATTATATATCATATTTATTTAATTTCAAGAAGCTTTCCTCCCATTTCTGTTAATTCCAATTTATTACGTACCTTTGTATTGGTTTTTAAGAAGGTAATAACATGATTCAAGAAGCGATTATCCGATATCTGCGTAAACACAGGCAGGAATCCCTTTCTCCCAAAGCTGTTCTTTTCGATATGGATGGTGTATTATATGACTCTATGCGTTTTCATGCACGGGCATGGCATGAGGTAGCGACCCTCCATCAGCTAACTTCTCGGCCGGAAGACTTTTATATGTTCGAAGGACGTACTGGGGAAAGCACGATCAACGAGCTATACCAACGCACTTTCCAACGAGACGCTACCGCCGAGGAGAAGCAAACGATCTATAAAGAGAAAGCGGATCTATTCAATACCTATAATGACGGTGCCCCCATGACCGGCGCCGCAGAGGTTCTAAAAGAAGTGGAAGCATCTGGACTGCAACGATTGGTTGTCACCGGTTCCGGCCAACATAGCTTGATCGATAAGCTAAACCATACCTATCCGGGACATTTCAACCGAGAGAAAATGGTTACGGCTTTCGACGTGAAATATGGCAAGCCACACCCCGAACCTTATTTAATGGGACTTCAAAAAGCGCATGTGAAGCCTAACGAAGCTTTTGTGGTAGAGAACGCTCCCATGGGAGTAGAAGCTGCCGTAGCAGCCAATATCTTTACGATAGCCGTAAACACCGGACCTCTCCCCGATCAAGTTTTATTAGATGCCGGAGCGGATTTACTATATCCGGATATGGAAAACTTAGCTAAAGATTGGAAACAAATCATCGAGCTTGCGAAATCCACCCGATTGAACGAGTATTCCAAATAAGCGAACATAAAAAAAGAGGCTACCCGATAATGAAGTAGCCTCTTCTTTTTTATCATCGAACGGATTATTTCACATAATCAGCCTTATTCAAGAAATCATAGCTCTGCTGAACGCTGGCAACCGGATCATTGTTTGTATATTGCTCAACTTCAACATACCAATCCTTTACGTTATTAGCGTACATTTGATCGAAGATAGGCTTGAAATTCATCTTGCCACTTGCGCCGATCTCTTTCTCATCCTTGATATGGATAGCCTTGAACTGGCTCGGACGGTTCTTCAAGTAAGCGACAGGATCACCGCCACCCATCATTACCCAGTATACATCCATCTCGAAGAATACGTGGTTCGGGCTTACGTTATCCAACAAGAAATCATAGATCAATTGATCGTCGATCTTACGGAACTCGAAGTCGTGGTTATGATAACCGAACGCAATGCTAGCGGCAGCGGTCTTATAACCAACCGTGTTGAAATAATCGCAGTACATCTTCAAGTCATCCAATGTAGTCTTATCGTTAACCGGCATCCACGGTTGAACCATATATTTAACGCCTAACTCATTATGAGCATCAATCGCTTGATCCCACCAACTCATAACCTCGGCTTCTTTTTCTTTCGTAAATGCCTGTCCAAGGTGAGCGCTCGTACACTTCATACCTAGGTCATTCACCATTTTCTTAAATTCAGCGGGAGCTAAACCGTAAATCTTACCGTTATCATAGCTTGCTGTCTCCAGATTCTTATAACCCATCTTAGCGGCGGTTTCCAATACTTTCTGGATACCTTCTTCTTTTACAAGGTCTCTTAAAGAATACAATTGAAGCCCTATATATTTAGAAGACTCCGATGCTGTAGCGGCAGCTTGTCCTGATTTACCGCCACAAGAAGATAATAACTGCGGGGCTACCAACCCACCCGCAAGCATCAAAGAGGCTTGCTTCAAAAAATTACGTCTGTTCTGCATAGTACTATTAATTAAGTTTGATTGAGAATTTTTACAAAAGTAAGACTATATTCTTAGGTTTATATCTTTATGGAAGTTAAAATCTTCAAAAAGGACATTGTATTTTAATTTTCGTTATCTTTGGAGGATATATTATTACTTAAATCATTTATATCATGAAAAAATTATCAATTCTAGCGATGGGCCTTCTCTTTGTCCTGACCACAGCCTGTAGTGTTTCCGGCAGTGGTACCTTATTCGATGGCAAAGATAGTAACAAATGGAAAATGACAGGCGATGTCTCCGTTCAAGACGACATAATGACCTTGAAAGGTACGGATGCACTGGCCGTACTGAAAAACGGCAAATACAAAAACTTCGATCTGACCCTTGATTTACGTACTACCCCGGGAGGCAAAGGCGCCGTCTGGTTCCATACGGACCCGACCTTGAAGAAAGGATATCGTATCGCTATCAATAATGACCGGGCTGATAAGGTTTGGTGGAAAATGACAGGAAGTCTTGTTTCCGTGAGAAATTTGACCAAAAGCTTCGTAAAAGAAGATCAATGGTTCAAGATGGATATCCGGGTAGCCGGACAAGAGATTGATGTAAATATAAACGGCGAACCGGTTGTGGAGTATATCCAACCGACCGCCCCATATCGTACGGACGCTAACGCCTATGCCTTATTATCGGAAGGGACATTTGCCATAGAGAGTGATGGTAGCGGTGAGATCCAGATCAAGAACATCACCGTGAACGTAATTGATGAATCCACGATCGATATCAACGCACAATTGGCGGAAGCTAACGATGAGCAAAATGACGAGATCATTAAATTACATCAATCGGATTTCCCGGTATTAGATTATCACGTGCACTTAAAAGGTGGCTTAACCAAGGAAGTTGCCGCTAAGCAATCCCGCAAGACCGGTATCAATTATACGATCGCACCGAACTGCGGCATCGGTTTCCCAATCACGAACGACCAACAAGTCATGGATTACCTAAATGAGATGCGCTCACAGCCTTTCATCCTTGGCATGCAAGCGGAAGGACGCGAATGGATAACCACATTCTCTCCCGAGACTCTTAAAGAATTCGACTATGTGTTTACGGACGCTTTGACGTTCAAGGACAATAAAGGTCGCCGTACCCGCCTATGGATTCCGGAAGAGACTTGGATCGAGAATGAGGAGCAATATATGGACATGATCGTAGATCGTATCTGCTCCGTATTGGAAGAGCCGGTAGATATCTATGTAAATCCTTGTTTCTTGCCATCTCCGATGGATAAGCGTTTTGACGAATTCTGGACGGAGGCCCGCATGAACCGTTTCGTCGAGGCATTGGCAAAAAGCGGAAAAGCTTTAGAGATCAACGAACTATACAATATTCCAAATAAAGCGATCATTATGAAGGCGAAAGCCGCCGGCGTTAAATTCACGTTTGGAAGTAACAACGTGACACCAAACGTCAGCGATCTGTCTTACAGTATCCGCATGATGAAAGAATGTGGCCTGACCGCTGAGGATATGTATAAACCGAAAGTTAAAATCTAATCACACATTTACCCTCACCCTAATCCCCCGTTTAGGGACACCCTAAATGAGCGATTAGGGTAGACCTAAACGAGGGATTATTCTCTTTCTCGCAACATCCGTCGCATCTTCATATACCGATATTGCTTTATAATCATCTTGCGGCTACGTATGATCTGATAACGGTAAATGATACAAGACAAGATGAAATATACACCTGCCTGAATCCATAATACCCGATATTCATGCGCCACCTCATGCAAGGAAGCGCCAGCCGTATTGATACGGATAAATCCCTGGATACCCGGAGTAGAAGGAAACAAATAACCCACCACTTTCCAAAACGGAGGAATAGCCGCCTCCGGCCAAGAGACACCCGAGATAAATAACAAGATGACAGACGTGAAAACGAACACCAACATAGGCGATTCGCGACTCGTCATAAATCCCGATAACGTCATAGACATAAAAATACAGGCAAACAGGTAAGGCAGTAAAAACAACAAAATAGTCAGTGGCTCACCAACCTGAGGTAAGGAGAATAACTTAGGGACAATAGCCAATACCCAGATGCAAACCACCACATACAGCAAAAGATAAGTCAGCGACTTGCCGAACACGATACGCAAAGTCCCGTTAAAATGCCTGCAAATAGGTACCAAACTATGGAAACGATTCTTTTCCCGTGCCGTTCCTCCCAACATTCCGATGCCCAATATCAAGGTCTGTTGCAATACCAAGATCAAGATAGCCGGTACCAAAAAACTGGCAAAACCATTCTGGGAATTAAACAACGCTACCGATTCATACGGGATCGGGTCTACCGTGATCTGGTCCATCTTATCCGTAGACGACGGATTATTATGCATCCGAAGTTCCTTACCCATATCCAACGATACCTCTGTCGCCGCCAAAAGGAAAGCCTTATAAAACAATAAGGCACTCATATCGCAATACAACGAGACGGTTGTCTGTCGCCCTTCATGCAGGTCCTTACTATAATCCGGGGGAAAGAGCAAAATTCCATAGGCCTTCTTCTCATCTAACATCTTCTTGGCTTCCGCCATATCCGGACAAACACCCACTACTTCCACATCCGGCGTGGCGTTAACCCGTCTGGTAAACTCACGACTCAAATAGGAATCACTTTGGTCTACCACCACCATCTTCGCCTCGTGTACTACCTCGTTATTATATATAAATGAATAAAGCAGCGGATATACGAAAGGCACCAAGAAAAAGAAGATCATGACCCCCGCATCCTTAAACACGTTTCTCAATTCATCTTTCCAAATATAAAACGTATCCAGAAGACCTTCCTTTATGATATATCGTAAACGATGTTCTCTTTTCATCACATACAGTTTTTACGGTAGATATTTGAAATCCAACAACGCTCTCTTCAAGTTCCGCCCGATAAGGAAGGGCAGGATCAAGAATCCCAACAACCAAGCGTACTCGCCCAACGTATAGAATAGCGCCCGCCCGTTCAAGGCTTGATCGACATAAATCAAGAAATAATGCCGCAAAGGGAACAAACGAGCCAACGCTTGCAACGTAGGGTCCATACCTTGTACCGGAAACGAGAATCCGACAATGGAGAACGAGATCATTCCGAACAGGCTGGCGAAGCTAAGACCTAAACGGGGAGTCGGTAATACGCCGATCATAAATACGCCTACCGCCTGAGAGGATATAATCAGCAAAAACATCGCCAAAAGCATCGGAAACCAACCGCTATTTAACGGGAAAGAATTAATTCCATACAACACCGCACAATACATAAAGCCTACGACCGTAAAAATAGCCGTCTGCGGCAATAACTTTCCCAACAAACTAACTGCGATGGAATTCCCTCCCATATCCAACCATTTACGGGATGTAGAATATTTAATTTCTGTACCAATGCTGAATACCGTCACTAGAAATACCATTAACTGGATGACACCCGGCAAAACCGTATTATTCAAATATACTGAATAATTCAACCACGGATTGCCGATCGGATGCGTATCGATCACGATCGGTTGTAGCTGTCCCATGATCTGCGCTTCGGTATATCCTTTAGCTTGTCCGGTCTGTAAACCCACAGCGGCCCCCGCCAATACCGACATCGTTTTCATATCCCGAAACAGCAAGGAAGCGGCGATCAAATAGGTACCATTCGTATAGAAAGACAACCGGGGCTGCTTTCCAGATGTGGCGTCCACGGCGAAACCGGATGGAATGTAAAAAATTCCATATACATTCCCTTTCTGCATTTCCTGACGAGCCTCGGTAAACGACATGGTTTTCATATACACCTCTGTCTGCTCAAAGGCATCCAACTGGCGAATCAAATTGCGTGAAGTAGCAGAGTTATCCATATCCACCACTGCTATCGGCAGATCGGTCGGCAATCCCTCATGCATCAACGATACAAAGAAAATGACACAGATAGCCGGAGCGATCAGCATACAAAAGAAGTAAATCGGTTGAGCCACCAGCCGATGCACCTCACGCTTCGCGATAAGCCAGATTCTATGCAAACTTTCTTTATAGGTCATACGATCTCTTTCCCTTTTTTCTTTAAGATCACGGACATTCCCGGACGAAGATCAGCGACTTTCTCCAACGGACGGGCACGCACCTCGAAAGTCTTCGAGTCATATTGTCCATTCGTCTTTGTCGCTTTCCATGCGGCATACGAGCCCATATCCTTCATATAATAGACTTTCAACTTCACCGGTAGGTCCCCCAACGCCGGGATAAAAGCATTTACTTCCGAGCCAATCTTGATATCTTTCAACAGATCCTCACGAATACTGAAAGTTACCCATACATCATTTAAATCAGAGATATTCATGATCGGAGCACCTGTACCAACCAACTCGCCGACTTCCGGGAACCGTTCTGAAACCTCCCCGTCAATCGGAGCCACCAAAGCGCTCTCGCCCACATACGACTCCACTTCGGCGATAGCACCTTCCGCACGTTGGACCATAGCGGCAGCGGCAGCCTTATCTTCCTCACGGGCACCTTCTTTTGCCATCTCATATTGAGAACGGGCAGCCTTCTCTGTCGCTACCATAGCGTTATAATTAGCCTCCACCTCGTCTCTTTTTTGAGCGGACATCACCCCTTTCTCGTATAAATTCTGAATACGATCGAAAGATTTCTTAGCGATAGTTAATCCGGCTTGCGCCTTTTGCCACATCTCATAAGCGGCCGTAATTTCCTGTTCACGGGCTCCTTTAATCGCTTTAGCGTTCTGCGCCTCCGCTGCCGCACGAGCCGCCTCCGCTTGTTTCAGCTTCGCCATAACCTCGGGCGTATCTAAAAAGACCAAAGTATCTCCGGCTTTTACCTGATCGCCTTCGCCAAAACGATAAGAAGCGATACGTCCGGGAACCTTACCGGAGATACGAACTTGGGTGGCCTCGGCCTGCCCCATTATAATATCGTCAGGCGGTGTAAGCAGGAAGAAACCCGCCAAGGCTACCAATCCGATCACGACCAATACCGTGATAAAAGCTAACATCATGTTACTGATAGAAAACTTCTTGTTCTCGTTCATCTCTGTGTATATTTTTATTTGTTATTACTCTTATTCATTTGCGGACAGTTTACCCAAAGCCTTGCTTAGATAAACTTCTGTTAATTTCACCTCGATTTGAGCATCAATCAAACTAGAGCGAGCAGAAACCCATGCTGTCTGCGCCTCCATTAAGTTCAAAGCCGGGATAACCCCTTCCTCAAAACCGAAATTCGCACGCCGCAAATTCTCTTCCGCATTTTCCATATTACGGGAAGAAGCGATCAACTTTTTGCCCGCTTCATTCACTTTATAAACGGATTGATTTACCTGCAACTCGATCTTTTCACGAGCATCCTGCCATTCCAGTGTTTTTATGCGCGTTTCCGCTTTCGCCGAGTTACGCCTATAAGTGCCTTCCCACCAACCGGACAAGGGTACCTTTACCATAACTCCGACATTAAACATACCGGCGAAATCATTTTTAAAACCATTAAAAACATTCGGATTCGTGACGAAGTAATTCGCCGCTAAAGCGACATTAGGCAACATCTCTGCCAAAGCAATACGTTCTTTTCGCTTATAGATTTTCGTTGCCAGATCCAAACTTCTCAGTTCATTACGATTCATGAAAGCCTCATTCAGATCGGCCGAGGCTTGTGTTGTCTCTACCGGAAAATTATCCAGCTTCTCGTCTGCAAGCGATAAATCCTCCTCTAAAGACAGACCACAAATTTGCGCTAAAAGCATTCGGGTTAAAGCCAGACCATTCTCAACCTTAGTCTGAGCCATCTCCGCCTCATTCAGTTTCACCTTGACAGAAAGACCATCGGCCTCGGTAGCGACTCCCTCATAGATCATAGCGGTCACATCACTATCCATCTTACGGAGCAAATCCACATAAGCGTCCGCCAATTTCTTCTTATTCACCAAAGATATGACCTGCCAATAGGTTTCGTCAGTCTTATAAATCAAGTCCTGCAACTGTAAATTATTCATTGACTCCGCTAATTGCTTGGCAAACTTAGTGATTTGGTTATAATTAACGATCTTCCCACCCATGAATACAGGCTGTACCAACGATACATTACCCACCCAGATATTCTGCACATCCAAATGTTGCATATCGTTCACCCCACTCATCAAATGTTGGATCATCGGTAATTGGGCCAAGCCACCTAAAGAAGAGCTCAAGGATGAGGACAAAGCGCCCATGTCCAGTAAGTTTATATCCTTCTGGTTCCACATATAGGCACCGTTTGCCGATAATTGAGGAAAATACTTGGTAAAAGCGGCTTTCTTCTCGTTATCCGCCATCTTGATCTTTTCGCCAGAGATTTGTAGCTCCTTATTGTTCTGGATCGCCAGATTCCGGCACTCTTCCAATGTCAACATTCGCTGAGCGTGCATACAGCTCACCGTGACTACAAATGTTAATAGTAAGATAGTTCGTTTCATCTTTATATCGTTTTAACCTACCTATATAATGCCATCATATTCCCTATGTGACAAAAATATAAAAACCCGCACAAAAGTATAGGTTTAAAGCGAATATAAAATTGAACTAATTCAATAAAGGATACGTTTCTTCAACTTACAATACCAAGAATCACTAACCCCCATATATTGAGCTATATATTTATCAGGGACCCGGCTTACGATCCATTGGTGGTTCGTATAAAGATATTTCAGGAATTCTTCCGCCTTACAGGTTTGACGGACAGCGAACATTGAATAGAGCTTGGAAATAATCATCAGCATCACATTCTGATAACAGGTAGCGAAAGCTGGATATCCCAACGACAAACGTTCGATATCCGTCCGGGAAAAACAGAGCAATTCACCATCCTCGATAGCTTTCACCTCAAACTCGGAAGGGACTTGTGTAAAATAACCTATTGTAGAAACAAAAGGGTACATACTATCCGAGGAGAAACCGGTTACGCATTCATTCCCATTCTCATTAATATATTGATTGATAAAAAGCCCTTTATTAATAAAATAGGCATCTTGGCACAACTCGCCCGTACGAATCAAATAATCCCCTTTCCGGATTGTCACACCTCGAGTACAACTTTCCAAATCCTTTAGGAAAGATTCATCTCGAGACAGAATCTCCGGAATAAAACTTAGGAACTTCTCAAAGTCGGGAGATAATTTCATAGTTAATCATCCAAGGTAAATCTCTTCTGTCCGATCAAATTACCGTCAGAGAAAATATCCACACGGTAAGTACCCGGAGATAAGAATTCCTCGATATTCCAATACATGGTCACTGCCACCTCCTCACCTTCATATTCTATCATTTTCTTCATAGAATAATTGATTTCCTTTCCTTCAAAAGCGAATACATCCGCACGGCTTTTCACCAATATATCGTCATCCGGTTTCATGATCCGTACATATACCATCTTTTCGCCGACAGGAGCGGTAATGTTCTTCGCTATCTTGAAAGTCACGACGAATTGCTGCATCTTCTTAATACGCTTAGCGAGTTTACCTCGAGAGTTCACAGGAGTCACGTTAATATCCGTCGCATCCAAACGACTAGCTAACGTTACTCTTTCCGTCAATTTCTCTTTTTCCTTTTTCAAGGTAGCAGCTTGTGAAGTAGCCCTCTGATATTTCTGAACAGCCTCTTTCTTTTCAACCTTCAATTGCTCATTCTCACGATTCAAGGAATCGATTTGGACAACATAGTTACGCATGATTTTACGTAAGGTATCCAATTCCTTTTTCAAGCGAGCTATTTCCTTCGCATTCGTAGCCTTCACCGTACGCAATTCTTCCAATAAACGTTGTACCTTTGCTTGCTCCGTAGATAATAGGGCAACAAGGGAATCATTGCCTACGCTAAACTTATAACCTTCATATTGAAGAGACAATTCATTATATTCATCCTCCAAAGATTCTTTCTCAAGATCAAAGGTTTCCACCAAATCAGTCATTTGCTGCTTTTGATGATAAATATAATAACCGGCACCAGCAATAATCAGTACCAATACTATAACTGCTACGATAAGTAGCGAAAGTTTATTTACTTCTTTATTCTCTTTCTTTTCAGTATCCATATGAGGTTCTTAGCTATTACAAAAGCACAAAATTACAATTTCTTATCCATCCGAACAACAAAGTACACCTAAAAATAGAAAAAGGCAGAGAGGATATATACCAAAAAAAGGAGTCACCCCTTACGGACTGACTCCTCTCTCTT
>ULQK01076307.1_pt1 | contig 13658 bp, 10 predicted proteins | sample 1954371 | NCBI WGS metagenome assembly ULQK01 (sample SAMEA4835652, study PRJEB28245) | human gut metagenome | biome: gut microbiome; material: fecal sample | place: Denmark | collected 2008 | reverse complement strand
AGGTTTCGGCAGTTTGCTTATCACCTCGCTGATATGCTCGTAATAATCCATCGAATTATCCGGCACGAATATCAGCTGAGGCAGCTTGCGCATCTTCACACGCTCGTTGATTCTTCTTTTAAAGAAGCCCTCTGCCTTCTTGAGATGCTCGGCGACATTTTTCGTGGTGTCGCCGCCCTCAAGCGTTGTGATATAAACCTTGCAGTAGGACAGATCGCTTGTCAGCTCACAGCGTGACACACCGACCATCGCCTTTACTACAGCGCCGTCCTTTATATCACGCATAGCTGTGGAGATCTCACGTTTTATATCCTCCGCAAGTCTTGCTGTATTGAAATTTGCCATTAATCTCTGTACTCCTCGGTAACAAACGCCTCGAATATATCGCCGTCCTTTATGTCGGTGAACTTTTCAAGCGTGATACCGCACTCGTAGCCTGCGGCTACTTCCTTCACATCGTCCTTGAAACGACGTAAGCCTGCTATCTTGTCAACAGCAACGATTATGCCGTCACGGACAACTCTTACCTCGCCGTTTCTCTGTACCTTACCGTCAAGTACATAAGAGCCTGCTACCACGCCGACGCTCGACAGCTTCATTACCTGTCTTACCTCAACACGTCCTGTATCAACTTCTCTGTACTTGGGCGCAAGCATACCCTTCATGGCTGTTTCGATTTCTTCTATTGCGTCATATATTACTCTGTAGAGTCTTATATCGACACCGTCACGCTTTGCGTTGTCTGCAGCCGCAGGGTTAGGTCTTACGTTAAAGCCTACTATGATAGCGCCCGATGCCTTTGCAAGCATAACGTCGCTTTCTGTTACGGCACCTACCGCACCGTGAATTACTTCTACCTTTACTTCCTCGTTTGACAGCTTTGACAGTGACTGTGAAACAGCTTCTACAGAACCCTGTACGTCTGCCTTTACTATGATGGGGAGCTTCTTCATCGAGCCTTCTTCGATCTGCGAGAACAGATTATCAAGGCTGACCTTCTTATAGAGCTTGAACTGCTCTTCCTTAGCGTCGAACTTTCTCTTTTCAACAAGCTCTCGTGCAAGCTTTTCATCTTCAACAGCCGCAAAATCATCACCTGCGCTCGGTACTTCCGCAAGACCCATTATCTCAACGGGAACAGAAGGACCGGCTTCCTTTACCGCTTTGCCCTTGTCGTCACGCATTACACGGACACGTCCTACAGCAGTACCTGCGATTATTGTATCGCCTGTATGGAGCGTACCTGTCTGTACAAGAACAGTAGCGATAGGACCTCTGCCCTTGTCGATTCTTGCCTCGATAACAACGCCCTTTGCAAGTCTGTCAGGGTTAGCCTTAAGTTCAAGGACATCTGCCGTGAGGTTTACCATTTCGAGAAGCTCGTCAATACCCTCGCCTGTCTTTGCCGATACGGGAACGCAGATTACATCGCCGCCCCATTCTTCGCATACAAGACCATGCTCGGTAAGCTCCTGCTTTACCTTGTCGGGATTTGCCGTAGGCTTATCCATCTTGTTTATCGCAACTATTATCGAAAGGTTGGCAGCCTTTGCGTGATTTATCGCTTCTACCGTCTGAGGCATAATGCCGTCGTCTGCGGCAACAACGAGTATCGCTATATCAGTAGCCAGCGCACCTCTTGCACGCATAGCGGTGAACGCCTCGTGTCCGGGAGTGTCAAGGAATGTAATATCCCTGCCGCCTGCCTTTACCCTGTAAGCGCCGATATGCTGTGTGATACCGCCTGCTTCGCCGGACGTAACGTTAGCGTGTCTGATTCTGTCGAGGAGCGATGTCTTACCATGGTCAACGTGTCCCATTACAACAACAACGGGTGAACGTGGCTGTAAGTTCTCCTCTGTATCCTCTACCTCTTCAAACAGACGTTCTTCGATGGAAACCACAACTTCCTTGGTAACCTTTGCACCGAATTCTTCCGCTACGATACAAGCCGTATCATAATCGACCGACTGGTTGATAGTAACCATTACGCCCAGGCTGAACAGCTTCTTTATAACGTCTGCCGCTGTGACCTTAAGACGTGACGCAAGCTCCGATACGACTATCTCATCGGGAACCTGTATCTCAAGCTGTTTCTTTCTTGCCTTTTCAAGCTCAAGACGCTTCAGCTTCTGAGCCTCGGTTTCCTTCTTCTTGCTGAACTGCTGCTTGCCCTTCTGCGACTTCTGGCTTATCTTCTGCTTCTTTGTATAAGCGTCATTCTGACGTCTGTTGCCGCTCTCGGTCGAAGCTATGGTTTCATACTTCTCGTTGTACTTATCAAGGTTTACATAACTGCCCCTTGTATCAACGTGCTTTGTGACCTGCTCGCCTCTCTGTACAGCCTCACCCTTGACGTGCTTTGTGGGAGGTGCGTTTGTCTTGATATTTGCAAGGTCGATAACAGGCTGTGCCGGAGCTGTCTGCTGTGCAGGCTTATTATCCCTGCGGTCGTTTCTGGTATCGTTTCTTCTGTCGCCGTAGGGCTTTCTGTCGCCCTGCTGTCTGTCGCCGTAAGGCTTTCTGTCACCCTGCTGTCTGTCACCGTAGGGCTTTCTGTCGCCCTGCTGTCTGTCACCGTAAGGCTTTCTGTCGCCCTGCTGTCTGTCGCCGTAGGGCTTTCTGTCACCCTGCTGTCTGTCGCCGTAGGGCTTTCTGTCGTTACGGTCGCCCATAGGCTTTCTGTCTGAAGGCTTGTCGCTCTTTGCTTCGGGCTTTGCTTCTGCCTTTATTTCGGGCTTTGTTTCTGCCTTTATTTCGGGCTTTGTTTCTGTCTTTATTTCAGGCTTTGCCTCGGGCTTAGCCTCTGTTTTTGTTTCGGGCTTTGCCTGCACCTTTTCAGCCTTGTCGGCGTCCTTATTGGGTTCGGGCTTCTTCTCAGCCTTCTTTGCAGGCTTTTCTGCCGGCTTTTCTTCCTTCTTCTCCGTCTTGGGCTTGCTTGCCGAAGCAAAATATGAATTGAAATTCTTCACCTGGTTGCTCTGAGAATACTTTTCGAGAACAACAGACAGCTCATCCTCAGAAAGCGAAGCCTGCGATTTCTTCTGTACTCCGAAATACTCCTGTACCACATCCGTAATTTCACTTACAGGAATATTAAGATCCTTTGCCAACTCGTTTACACGATATTTTTTATCCATTCACTGATCCCCTTTTTTATGTCAGATTTAGTATTGTATATATAAATCGGGTGTACCGCTTATTTCCCTTTATGCTCGCCTGTAAGGCTTGCGTATAAGCCTTCATCGAGAACGGCAAGCACTCCCGTGCGTTTTCCGAGGACCGACTTGATTTCGTCCATCGTACAATCGCACTGCGACAGCAGGGCACTGTATTTATCGCAGAAAAAACGCATTTCCTTCTGTGTTTTCTCCGATACGTCGCTTGCGAGAATAACTCCCGCAATTTTCGATTTCGGGTTTTTAAGCTCCTCGCAAACAGGATCGAACCCGTGTATCAGACGTCCGGACTTTCTGCAAAGACCGAGCGTACTTAAAAAATTCATTGCCGTTACTCACCGTCGCTTTCTCCGATGCTTTTCAGCAGTTCAAGATATATCTCCTGCGGTACCGCACATTTCAGAGAGCGTTCAAGCCCATGTTTTTTCTGTGCCGCCTCAAGACAGCTGCGGCTCTTGCAGACATACACTCCCCGTCCGGATTTCTTACCCGTGAAGTCGAGTACAAACTCTCCCTCGGGAGTACGGACAACTCTTACAAGCTGTTTTTTCTCTTTCATTTCCTCACAGCCCGCACATTTTCTCATCGGTATCTTTTTAACTGCCAAAGCGATCCATCCTTTCGTAAAGGGTTTTTATTCCTCAGCCTGAGCTTCTTCCTCGGCCTTTTCCTGCTTGCTCTCTATTCCTTCATAGAAGCCGCTTTCGGGGCGTATGTCTATCTTGAAGCCTGTGAGCTTTGCGGCGAGCTTCGCATTCTGACCCTTGTTGCCTATAGCAAGTGAAAGCTGGTTGTCGGGAACGATAGCCGTACAAGCCTTTACCTCGGGGTCAGGTATCTCTACTCTGATAACATCGCTGGGCTTGAGTGCCTGTGCGATGAATTCCTCGGGCTTTTCGCTGTAGAATACAACGTCCATCTTCTCTCCGCCAAGCTCGGCACATACCTTGCTGATACGCTGTCTGCCGGGGCCTATGCACGCACCGAGTGCATCAACATCGGGGTTGTTGCTTATAACCGCAACCTTTGAGCGTGAGCCTGCCTCACGGCTGATAGCCTTTATCTCAACTGTTCCGTCATATATTTCGGGTACTTCGCTCTCAAACAGACGCTTTACAAGCTCCTTGTTCACTCTTGAGATCTTGAGCATAGGTCTGTGGTCTGTTGCGGAAACACCGGAAACATAAACCTTGACCATATCGCCGGGCCTTAGTACCTCGCCGGGTATCTGCTCGCTTCTGAACAGCGGTACTTCATTTCCGTTGAGGTTTACGGTAGCGTTGCCCGTTCTCGGCTCTGTCTTGAGTACGGTAACAGTTACTGCCTCGTCCTGAAGACCGCCCCACTGAGCAACGAGCTGTTCACGCTCTATCTCCTTAAGACCCTGCTTAATGACCTGCTTTGCCGTCTGTGCGGCAATTCTGCCGAAATGCTGTGTATCCAGCTTTATCGCTACAATATCGCCGTATTCCAGCTTTCTGCGGGTGTGAGTCTTTGCCTCCTCCATCGAAATCTGGTTTGCATCGTCCTCTACCTCTGCGGCAACTTCCTTCTGGATAGCCACGTCAAACTTGCCCTTAGCAATATCAATATCAAACTTGATATTCTCGCTTCTGGGATATTCCTTCTTGATAGCGATAACAAGTGCTGTCTGTATCTTCTCTATCAGCACAGCGGGGTCAATCCCCTTCTCCTTTGCAAGCAATGTCAGAGCCTCAAAAAGCTCCGTTGTGTTGCTGTTAGCCATTTTTAATAATTCCTCCGTTAATTATTTTTTATGCGTCAAGGGCAATTCTTCTGCACTTAGCGGCATTGAACTTCATTTCGCCGTCATCTGTCTGTACAGTGAATTCGCCCGAATTTTCATCGTAATCTCCGAGAACACCCGAATAATACGCCGTCTTTCCGTTTTCGTCACGCACGGTCACCTTTATCTTTTCGCCCTTCATCTTCACAAAGTGGAAAGGCTTTCTGAGCTGTCTGTCAAGCCCCGGCGAGCCTACCTCGAAAACGTCCACAAGGTCAATGCACGACAGCGTATCAACAGCCTTGTTCAGCGGTTCTGTTATTTCCTCGCATTCAGCGTCGTCTATTCCTCCGTCCGCTTTGTCGAAAAGCACCTTCAGATACCACATGGCACCCTCTTTTTCAAAGATAACGTCCCACAGTTCATAGCCGTATCTCTCGATTATCGGCAGAACCTTCTGCTCGGTAATTCTCTCGACCGTTTCCGCCTGATTCTTCTTGCCGCCTTTTTCCTTCGGCACTTTGAAAGCCTCCTTTCAGACAAGAGCCGTAAAAAGCCCTATATATAAGCTAAAGACCGAGATGAACTCAGTCTTTAGCCTACCATATTCTACTTTAAGTAAGTATATCACATATTATGCCCGTTGTCAAGCAAAATTACGCTATTTTGCCGTAAACAAGCCGTTTTTCAAAGTTTTCGGTAATTTTAAACGATTTTCTTGCGGCAGATGCGGTGTTTTCCTTCCTTTTTAGCCCTGTAAAGCTGTTCGTCCGCCTCGTCGAAATACTGCGCATAGTCAACATCGCACGATTCACTCCACGCTATGCCTACACTGCACTTTATCGTATACCTCTTGCCGCCTATCTCAGCCTTTCCCGACACCTCAAGGAAATCTTCGAACTCGTCCACAACGGCAGATTCGCTCGTACCTCTGGCGAACACGATAAATTCATCTCCGCCGAACCTTCCGACAACCGCATTCGGAAACTTTCTCGAAAGCAGTTTTCCTACCGTTCTCAGCACCTCGTCACCGAAGCTGTGACCGTAGGTATCGTTGAACGCCTTGAAATCGTCTATATCAAGCATAGCGAAAAAACTCTTTGCATTCGTCTTTTCGCTGATGAGCCGCTGAATGTGGTTTGTTGTTGCCAGCTTGTTCAGCAGTCCCGTTGTGCTGTCAAGCTCGACCAGCTGTATCATTCTCTGCTGCTCACGCTTTTCATCGTCTATATCCTGTGTTCTTCCGAGAACCTTTATTACCTTTCCGCTGGCGTCCGCTACGCTTGAATAACACGTCCTTACCCAGCGGTAGCTGTTCTGATCTATTATCGTGGATCTGTAGTCGAGCGTCAGACAGCTTACAGGCTTTTTGCTTGCCTTTTTCAGCGCCGCATAGAACTTTGCCGCATCATCCGGATATACAATCTTTGTGCGTTTTGAAACCTCCGCATAGTTGCTTATGGAGCGGTTTGCCGAATCCGCCCTACCTCCGCTGTACGAAAACGTCATTATATCATCGGGAATATCATATTCAAATGTGACTGCATTCGAAGTCGCCTCAAGTATACGGTAACGCTCAAGATTTACCGCATTCTCATATTCCGCCAGTTTTCTGTTGGTCATATCCTGCACAATTGCAAGAAATACAGGGTGTTCGCTTTCTATAAAATCAACCAGCTTCGCCTTGACAAGCACCCATATGTCACTGCCGTCATAGCGTCTGCCTTTGCATTCGGCATAGAATGTTTCTCCGGTCTTTGCCGAGCGTCCGGCTTTTTCAAAGATCATCTCTGCCGAATCTCCGTAAAGCGTCGAGGTAACGCTGTCCGCATACTGTTCATACTGCTCTTTTGTGTAGCCCACCATCTCGTAATATTTCTTGTTGAAATAAAGCGACCTTACTCTGTCGGGACAAAGCTCATATATAGCAACTCCGCACATAAGATGTTCAAGCATCGTAGAGCATATCGTTTCCCAGTCATATCCCGGCTTGAAGCGGTTTTTAAGCTCACTCATATCCCTGCTCGAAGGCTCAAGTCTTGCGGCGCATTTATTTTCAGCCATGTTATCACTCCGTTATAGAAAAGTTTTTTGTGTTGTAAAAATAGATAATCTGCGTTTCACCCTATATAGAATTGTTGCATGAATCTGACGCACTGTACATATTCGTTCGCAAGCTGTTGTGCATCAACGTTGTATTTTTTGACAAACTCCTCCACTTTGTCCCAGTTTGCGTGTTCGTAATCGACTACCAGTCTGAACACATCTCCGAAAAGTCCGTCCGCTCCCAGCAGACCGTTCTTTATTTCGTCCGTTACCGGAAGTTCCTTCATAACGTTTCCTATATCACGTTCATCGGTCGTACCTGCCACTACCGACATAAGTCCCATAAGATACATTTCTTTTCTGTGTATGTACTGCCCCGGCATTACCTTTGAGATGCTCTCACAGAACTTTGCCCTTAACAGCGCAAGCCTTATAAGTTCGTCGGGGGTATCCTTCTGCAGCCTTTGCAGGCCTACAAGATATATCCATTCCTTCAGCTTTTCAAAGCCGAGCAGAACAAGCGCCTGATGAATGGTTGAAATCTTGTTCCCCGTACTGCCGTACATTACGTTTATAAGCCTCAGCAGTCTTATCGTCAGCACAACGTCCGTCGAAATGACCGCCGCTATTTCTTCATAGTCAGGCTCGGGCGAATATACAAGACCCAGTATATGAAGGAACGTCTTTGCCATAGGCGTATTTGTCCTGTGCGTCATAAGCAGAGGCTTTGCAAAGAAATAGCCCTGCATATATGTACAGCCGAGCCTTTTGGCATATTCCACCTCAAGCTGAGTTTCCACCTTTTCGGCAAGCATTATCTTATTATATGTTATACACTTTTCCGCTGTGCGTTCCACTGCCTCACGGGAGGTGTGGAAGTCGAGCTTTATTATATCGGCAAGCTCAAACAGAGCCTTTGTATTCTCGCCGTATTCATAATCGTCAAGAGCGATTATATATCCCAGCTTCTTAAGCTCTATACAGCGCCTTATTATTTCTGCGTCTGCCATTACGCTCTCAAGCAGTTCGACTACGAGTATATCGCTTGAGATCATCTTCGGCACTCCTCTTTTTATGAGGTTGCCCGTAAAATTGACGAATGCTTTTTTACCGCCTAAAACGCTTGTTATATTGTCGACAAAAAATGCGTTGTTGATTACATCTGCTGTGCTTACATCTCCGTTGTTTCCTGTATATGCGTTTACTCCGGGCTGATTTCTGTAAAGCAGTTCATAGCCGTATGTATTATTATTCACATCCAGTATCGGTTGACGTGCAAAAAATACGTTCTCCACAGAGATCTCTCCTTCGCTTTAATCCTTATTTAGTAATTTTACATTATTTCACGCATAAAGTCAACAATAATACCTAATTTTCGTCTTTAATACAGAGTTTTTTGTAACTTTATACAAAAAAATATGAAATATTTCACACGTTTCAGCTTACAGCTTTTTCCGCTTTTTTAATTAAATTGCTTTGCAAAAAATAACAGCCGCAAATCTGCGGCTGTCGGAATATATTTACTTACACTGTCGTTTTACTTTGCTTAGTGTTGATGAGCCTGTATCCAAGTATGCAAACTGCACTCACCCCTGCGGCAATAAGAAGATTGAACGGCAGAGCCGAAGCAAACCATTCCATATGCGACGCAAAACCGCCGACGTTCATTACGTTGTACGGGTACTTATATGCGTGGAATATGCAAATAGCGGCATTCACAGCAACTGTAACGCCGATAAACCGTCCGAAGCTGTGCTTTATAAATGTAAATATGCCGAAAGCGACAGCCAATGTAATCAGTAGCGATGAGCAGACCGAATAAATATAGAAGTCAAGTCTGTCGAGCGTAGTGTCCTGTGCCACGCAAAGCCATACTCCTGCGGCGGCAACTATTGCTGAAACGACTGTTCTGAGAATTTTCATAGCGGTACCTCCTGCAATATTGTGCAAAATAATTTTTGTTCACATCCCGATAATTTGACAAAGTATAGTTACCTTGTCTATTATAAGTATATCAACACTCGGTTATATCCGCAATTGACATATTCCACAAAAAAACTATAACGGTTTGGTAATATTCACAGTGCAGAAAAGCGGCACACCTTTTCAAAGGCATACCGCTTGATAATAATTGCGTTATCAGCTTTTAAAGTAGCTGTACAGCCTGCACATTAGCATACCGTTATACAGCTTTCTGTTCTTGTCCGCTTTCTTTCCGAACAGCTCCTCAAACTCCCCGTCCGGAGTGATTACAAATAATCTCCTGTTTTCTGTCGGAAGCAATCTTTTGCCCATCTCCTTATATAACTCGTGTGCCTGTTCTTCGTCCAGCATACGCTCACCATAAGGTGGATTGCAAAGTACAACGGTACAGCCATCCGGATATGTAAAATCCGCAACATCACGCTGCTTAACCTCAATATATTCACCCACGCCCGCCTTTACTGCGTTGTCACGGGTAAGTCTTACGGCTTCGGGGTCTATATCAAAGCCGTACAGCTTAAAGTTTTCAGGCTTTCTGATATTTGCTCTGAGCGCTTCTCTTTCCTCGTCCCACATTTTCTTGGGTAAAAATTCCCACTGCATAGCGGTAAATTCCCTGTCAAGACACGGCGGTATGTTAAGCGCCTTGAGCGCACTCTCGATAAGCAGTGTTCCGCTTCCGCAGAACGGGTCGCAGACAATATCGTTATCCCTTATCCTTGCAAGGTCGGCAATTCCCGCCGCAAGCGTTTCCTTTATAGGTGCGGCATTAGAAAAGCGGCGGTAGCCTCTCTTGTGAAGTCCCTCGCCCGATGTATCGAGCGTCATTGTGACGTTATCCTTCATTATTGAAAAGCGGAACTGGAACAACGCTTCGGTTTCCTGAAAATAGCCGATTTTATAAACGCTTTTCATTCGCTCGACCATAGCCTTCTTGATTATCTTCTGGCAGGCAGGAACGCTTGTCAGCTTTGAATTAAGGCTGAAGCCCTTGATAGGGAATCTGTCGAACTTTCCGACATATTTTTCAATAGGGATTGCCTTTATCCCCTGAAAAAGCTCCTCAAATGTTCTTGCCCTGAACTCCGAGAGAAGTATTCCCACACGCTCTGCTGTCGACAGACACATATTCGCCCTTATAAGCACACGCTCGTCACCGGTGAACGTCACCCGTCCGTCCGACACGGCTATATCCTCTCCGCCAATCCTGCGTACCTCGAAGGAAAGCGTCTTTTCAAGTCCGAAGTGACAAGGTGCTGTAAGTCTGAATGTCATATATCAATGATCCTTTCACGAAAACAGCGGCTGATGTAAGCCGCTGTCATTGTTGAATTTTCTCAGTTCGAGCTTGTACTGCTCGTATCTTCTTCCGCTTTCTGCGTACTCCAGTCGGGTACAAGCAATGTTTCACCGCCGTGCTTCTTTACATACTCGCCGTCTTTATGCGTGGAATCGCACGTCTTTGGCAGATTATCCGCCTTATAATAACCCACAGCGGTATTCTTGCATTTTGACGTTGCAAGAAGTCCTGTTTCGGTACAGTATTTCTTTTCGACTACGTTTGAATCCTTTGCAAAGGTCTTTGTGGAATCCTCGTTCACAACATTCACCATAAAGTTGTGCCATACCTGCGCAAGATAAATATAGTTTGTTGTGCCAATGTTCTTGTTATCGTCAAATCCCAGTCTTATAACACCGCAGTAATCCGCAGTAAGTCCCGCAAACGCAAGAACACGCTCATCGTTTGAAGTACCTGTCTTGCCGACTACCTCTATACCGTCGATTTTCGCATATCTGCCCGAGCCGTTTGTAGTATCCGTAACCGCCTTGAGCAGTCTGTTTGTTATATATGCGCTGTCGCTTTCCATTACTCTGTCACCGAGAGGCTCCTGCTCGATAACCGTCTTATCGTTGTAGTCGGTGATAAGGTTGTACAGCTTAGGCTCGTAATATACGCCGCCCGAGCCGAATATCTGATATGCACCGGCAAGCTCCATAAGCGTCATGCCCTGCGTAAGCTGACCCAGAGCAATGGGCGAATATGCCTTGTCATAGGTGTAGTCAAGCGTTGTAACGTTCAGCTTATCCGTAAGGAAGTTGAAGCAGGTGTCTATTCCGAGTACCTGTGCCATACGGACAGCGGTCGTGTTCTTTGACTGCTGTACCGCATACCACGCCGGTATATATCCGCCCGAGCCGTAATCGCCCTCAAAGTTACTCGGCCAGCTTGTGCCTTCGGGAAGCGTGATACATTTATCCAGTATCATCGAAGAATAGTTGATTACATCCTTATCTACAGCCTGACCGTAAACCGAGATAGGCTTCATTGTCGAACCGATAGGCAGTATAGCCTGTGTTGCTCTGTTGAAGCAGCCGTCACCGGGCTTATCACCGATACCGCCTGCAAGAGCCACTACATTACCTCTGTAGTCGGTAAGAACAAATGCCGCCTGAGCGCAGTTTTCTTCTATTGCGGTTTTATCATAGCTGTAGAAGAAGTTGTTCGGATCCTTGAAGAAGGTTTCCAGCTTCTCCTGTATATCCATATCCATATTGAGATATATCTTGTAGCCGCCCTTATAAAGATCCGCCTTCGCCTCCGCATAGGTCATGCCTTTTGCCTTACTCAGATCCTCGATGACCTGCTGTATGGCAGCGTCTACATACCAGTTCTGAGTTATTTCATACTCGTTCCAGCGATATGCCTCATAAGTATCCTCATCGTCATATCCGTCGCTGTTCTCGTCCTTGTTTGCGTTGTTTCCGTAATACTCATCATATCTGGGATCCTTATAGCCGTAAGCGTCGCCCTCAACGATAAGTCTGAATTTGACCTGCTCTGTCTTTGCGGCTTCATATTCGTCGGTCGTAATAAGACCCTGCTCATACATACACTTCAGTGCGTAAAGCTGTCTTTCCTTCGAGCGCTCAAGATTCGCATAAGGGTTAAGCACGCTCGGAGAACGTGTCATGCCTGCAAGTATCGCACTTTCGGCAATTGTCAGCTGATCGACCGTCTTTCCGAAATAATAGTAAGCCGCCGAGCCTACTCCGTAAACCGTACCTCCGAGAGGAACACGGTTGAGATACGCTTCAAGTATATCTATCTTGGTATACTGCTTTTCAAGGTTCAGCGCTCTGAATATCTCTCGTATCTTACGTTCGGGAGTTACTCTGTCGTCGCCCGTGATATTCTTTACAAGCTGCTGTGTTATGGTCGAGCCACCCTCGCCGTAACCGTTGAACAGAGTCGATATTGTTACACGGACCGTTCTTTTCCAGTCAACGCCTTCATGCTCGTAGAAACGCTTGTCCTCGACCGCCGTGAATGCGTCCTGAGTGTGCTTCGGTATCTGCTCCATATTTACCCAGATACGATTCTCGTCACCTGACAGACGCTTTATCTCCACCTGCTCTCCTGCGCTGTTCTTCGCATAAATAAAGCTGGTATAGCTAAGATCGACGTTCTTGAGATCAACGTCAAACGCACTGTCGGCAAACTGCATTATATATACAGTAAGCGTTACCGCTACTATACAGCAGGTAATGATTACTATCATGAACAGGCTGAGAAACGTTGTTCCGATAACTCCTAAAACGTGCTTTACCGTATTCAATGTCTTGTTCTGCTTTTTCTTTGATTTTTTCTTTACCGCAGGCGTACTTTCCTCAAGCTCAACGTCTGCATTAAGATAATTGGTTTTTTTCTGACTCATATTTACGTCCTTTTAAGGTGTGTTGTTTACAATATTATTGCCGCTGTCGGCAAGGATATATTCTTCCGAAGCAGAGTATACCACGTTGTAAGTATAGCACAAATCGGCGCAAATGTTAAGCCTTTTACGGCGAATTTTCAGAAAATATTCAAAAATGATGCCGCTCACACCGTTTTTTCGACGTTTCCGATATATCCCCTGTGCCGTATACACAAAAAGCACACAAAAACGCCCCGCAGAAGCGGGGCGTCATTATCGTTATTAAGCTGTCATCAAGAATAGTCCACAACGTCAAGCCATGTAAAGAGAAGATCCTTCTCCTCCTTGCTTGTAACACCCTTTGCGAGCGTTGATGCCGCCATAATGGGAAGCCATTCCTGAACATATGTCTTTGCCGTATTTGTCTTCTTGCAGAACAGGTTGAGATACTTCTCAGCTGTTTCTGTAGATGTAAGTGCAAGCTTCAGATATGTCTTGGCAACATCTGCACTGGCATTACCTGCCGAAGCGCCTATCCAGTCAACTATATAAACCTTGTTGTCGTCTGTTACAACTATGTTCTCAGGACCGAAGTTACCGTGGCACAGCTTAACGTGCTTGGGTGTGCTGTCAAGTCTTGTCAGAAGATCATATCTCTTGATGTGGTCGATTACGTCAAGGCTCTCGATTTCTTCTCTCAGTTTATCCTTCAGCTTTGAAATGCCTGTAACCTTCTTAGCGTGGATGCTGAGCTGAAGCTCTACCATATCGTCAAGATAGCCGTCGCAGTTCTCAGGCTCTTCCTGCATGATCTGTGCAAGCGTCTTGCCCTTTATAAGCTCTGTAGCTATTGCCCACTTGCCGTCGATAAGCTCAACTTCCTTTATCTTGGGAACGTTAAGTCCTGTTTCTTCAACCTTTGAATCCATGAAAGCCTCATAGAAAACTACTGTTTTGGGTGCATCGGGTTTGAATACCTTTACTGCAAGGTCGCCGCTCTCATATACG
>ULQK01085797.1_pt1 | contig 13725 bp, 7 predicted proteins | sample 1954371 | NCBI WGS metagenome assembly ULQK01 (sample SAMEA4835652, study PRJEB28245) | human gut metagenome | biome: gut microbiome; material: fecal sample | place: Denmark | collected 2008 | reverse complement strand
CGCCACGATCGGATAATGCACCGCCTCGCTTCGAGGACGGAGCAGCCACACGACACCGGCCACAATGACGACCGCCGTCAACGCGATCATGATCCACCCGCTTCGGGTTTGCGGACAAGCCTTTTCGCACCACGAACCGGCTTTACGCACCCATTTGTCAACCTTCGGATTCATACCTGCCCAATCTTATTTTCAAACTTACTTCTGCGGAGATACCCGCATTTCAATGCCGCAAAGATACGATTTCCCGCGAAAAACGGGCAAAAACCGGTGAATTTCATTCTTAATTTTCTCGCCTCGGCAAAGCTCAAACTGCGTTCGGCTCTGCGCTCGGCTTAACGAAAACGGTCGATTTTACCTCGCCGACAAACTTCTTTTCAGGTATTCAACGCAAAAAGTATGTTTTTCTTATGTTTTACGACGATAAAAAACCGTCCGAAACGAATCCGGACGGTTTTAAAACACACATCCTCGCACCCTAAAACTCCGATGTGAACTTGAAGCGGATCTCCTTGAAGTTCTCCTGCGCCAGCGTCAGCGCATAGCTCGTATCGGCCAGAAAGACGTCGCGGCCGTGCTTGTCGACCGCCATGTTGGTGTGCTTGCGGCGCTTGAAATCGGCCAGCTGCCCGGCATCGTCGCTTTCGATCCAGCACGCCTTGTAGATCGAGATCGGCTCCCAGCGGCATTTGGCGCCGTACTCGTGTTCCAAGCGGTACTGGATCACCTCGAATTGCAGCGCGCCGACCGTACCGATGATGCGCCGGCCGTTGAGCTGCGACGTGAACAGCTGCGCCACGCCTTCGTCCATCAGCTGATCGACGCCTTTGGCCAGCTGCTTGAATTTCAGCGGATCGGCGTTTTCGATATAACGGAACTGCTCGGGAGCGAACGAGGGAATGCCCGTGAATTTGAGCTTCTCGCCTTCGGTGAACGTGTCGCCGATCTTGAAGGTTCCCGTGTCGTGCAGACCCACGATATCGCCCGGATAGGCCTCGTCGATCACCGACTTCTTCTCGGCCATGAAGGCCGTCGGCGACGAGAATTTGAGCTGCTTGCCGCTGCGCACGTGCAGGTAGTTTTTGTTGCGCTCGAAGCGGCCGGAGCAGATTTTGAGGAATGCGATGCGGTCGCGGTGGTTGGGGTCCATGTTGGCGTGGATCTTGAAGACGAAGCCCGTCATCTTCTCCTCGGCCGGCTCCACGCGCCGCGTCTCGGTCTGCGAGGGGCGCGGCGAGGGGGCGATGTCGATGAAACATTCGAGCAGCTCGCGCACGCCGAAATTGTTGATCGCCGAACCGAAGAAGACCGGCGCCAGATCGCCCGCCAGATAGGCGTCGCGGTCGAAGGGATCGTAGACGCCCTCGATCAGTTCCGAATCCTCGCGCAGCTGGCGGGCATAGCGCTCGCCCACATGCGCGTCGAGCTCCGGTGCAGCCAGATCGCGGATTTCGACGGTCGACGCCGTAGCCGTCTGCCGCTCGTCGGAGGTGAAGAGCGACAGACCGTGCGCATAGATGTTATAAACGCCCTTGAACGTCGGGCCGTTGGAGATCGGAAAGGCCAGCGGACGTACTTTGATGCGCAACTCGCGCTCCACCTCGTCCAGCAGGTCGAAGGGGTCCTTGCACGGGCGGTCCAGCTTGTTGATGAAGACCATCACCGGCGTCTTGCGCATCCGGCACACCTCCATCAGGCGGCGCGTCTGCTGCTCGACGCCCTTGGCGCCGTCGATGACGATGATGACCGAATCGACGGCCGTCAGCGTGCGGTAGGTGTCCTCGGCGAAATCCTCGTGGCCGGGCGTATCGAGAATATTGATCTTCACTCCGTTATACTCGAATCCCATGACGGAGGTGGCCACCGAGATGCCGCGCTGCCGTTCGATCTCCATGAAATCGGACGTCGCGCCCTTCTTGATCTTGTTACTCTTGACGGCGCCCGCCACGTGGATCGCGCCGCCGAAGAGCAGCAGCTTCTCGGTAAGGGTCGTCTTGCCGGCGTCGGGGTGCGAAATGATGGCGAACGTCCGCCGCCGGGTGATCTCTTCCTGTAAAGTCATATCGTTACGGTCGGGAGCGGCGAACCGCTGCTCCCTGCTATTCCATTGTCAACTGTTTCTATTCCGGCTCCCGTCTTTGCGGGAAACCGCGCCGGCATCCGCCGCTCGCTTCACTCGGCCGCCGTCTCGGGCGGATAGTCCGTATTGTAGTGACAGCCGACCGACTCCTTCAACTCGCGCCCCTGCTTGATAATAAGGTAGGCGACCGTAATCATGTTGCGCAGTTCGCACAACTCGCGGTTGGGCGTCGTCTTGCCGTAGAGCTCCTCCGTCTCGTGCCAGAGCGTTTCCAGACGGCGCATGGCGCGTTTGAGGTAGAGATTCGAACGGATGATGCCCACGTAGTTGGACATGATCTGCTGCAACTCGCGCTTCGACTGGATCACGAGCAGCATCTCCTCGGCCGTGGCCGTTCCCTCGAAATTCCAGTCGGGAATACCCTCCTGGATCGTGACCCGATCCAGCTGCGCCACGGCATGGCGCGCCGCCTGGTCGGCGTAGACCACCGCCTCGATGAGCGAATTGGAGGCCAGCCGGTTGGCGCCGTGCAGCCCCGTGCAGGAGGTTTCGCCCAGCGCATAGAGCCGGCGGATGGAGGTCTCGCCGTCGGTCGAGACCTTCACCCCGCCGCAGCAGTAGTGCGCCGCGGGCGTGACGGGAATCCAGTCCTTCGTGATGTCGATACCGATCGAGAGACACTTCTCGTAGATATTGGGGAAGTGGCTGCGGATCGCGTCGGCGGGTTTGTGCGTCACGTCCAGATAGACGAACTCCTGGCCGTGCAGCTGCATCTCGCGGTAGATCGAACGCGCCACCACGTCGCGCGGCGCGAGCGACTTCATCGGATGATACTTGTCCATGAACTCCTCGCCGTTTTGCAGGCGCAGGATGGCGCCGAAGCCGCGCATCGCCTCCGTGATGAGGAACGACGGGCGTTCGCCCGGATTGTAGAGCGACGTGGGGTGGAACTGGATGTACTCCATGTTCTCCGTAATGGCCTTCGCCCGGTGGCACATGGCGATGCCGTCGCCGGTAGCCACCACGGGATTGGTCGTGGTCGAATAGACGTTGCCGCAGCCGCCGGCAGCCACTACGGTGAACTTCGCCAGCACGGTTTCGATCGCATTCGTCGTCAGATCGAGCACATAGGAGCCGAAGCAGGTGACGCCCCGCGTGTGGCGCGTGACGAACTCGCCCAGGTGATGCTGCGTCAGCAGGTCGACGGCGTAGTGCCGTTCCAGCAGGGTGATGTTGGGATGACGCCGCACCGAAGCCACCAGCGCACGTTCGATCTCGGCGCCCGTCAGGTCCTCGTAGTGCAGGATGCGGTGCTCCGAGTGGCCCCCCTCGCGGTTCAGCTCGAACCGCCCGTCGGGCGTCTTGTCGAAGCGCGTGCCCCATGCGATCAGGTCGCGGATCAGCTCGGGAGCACGGCGCACCACCAGCTCCACGGCAGCCGGATCGCATTTTCCGGCGCCGCACACCAGCGTATCGCGGATGTGTTTTTCGAACGTGTCGGGGGCATACGTCACCGAACAGATACCGCCCTGCGCATAGTTGGTGTTGCACTCGTCCAATTCGCCTTTGGTGACGACGGTGACACGGCCGTGTTCGGCCGCTTTGAGCGCGAAGCTCAGCCCCGCCGCACCGGAACCTATCACCAGAAAATCGGTTTGCATCTCAAAAGTACGATTAAGTGGCACAAAAGTAACGATTTTTCACGACACGCGGAAAAGACGGCGAGGTTTTTCCGTTCCGTCGCCCGTCCGGCCCTATCGCGTACCGCCGCGACCGAGCAGCTGCTCGCGCTGCATCGTCGCCAAACGCAGGGCCTCCTCCTCGCCGAAACGGCCGCCGAGCACGCACAGCGCCTCGTTGCCGCCTCCCGAAACGACCAGCACCAGTTCGGCCTCGCCCGAAGGCGCGGCCGAGTAATAGCCCGCGACCTCCACGCCCGCCTCCCGTTCGCGGAACAGCCGCCTGCGCACGGGTTCGGCCGTCAGTGCGGCCATGTCGGCGCGGAAATCGCTTTCCAGCCGCACGAAAGCCGTCGTATCGGCGGCGGGATCGAGCGTGCGCGCCAGTCCGGTCATCAGCATGATGTTGGTCATGCCGCTCACCTTGTCCAGCAGCGCCGCGGAACGCCGCAACGAATCGGGCAGCGCAGCCACGCGCAACTTCACCAGGCCGACCATCGTACTGTCGAGCCGCATGACCAGCGCACCGTCGCGGTCGGCGTATTTCCGCGCCAGCGTCTCGACCGAGGCCGACGGCTGGGCGAACGCAGCGGCGCCGAACAAGAGCGCGACCGCCGTCAGGAGTACTCGTTTCATCACGGACAGAGTTGATTGTACGGTTGCAAAGGTAGCGATTTTCGGCGACTCCGCACCGTCTGCACGTCGAAAAAGGACCGCCGGCTGCAACCGCCGCGACTTTTTTGCGGGAAAAGCCCGACGGAAAGACCCGACGGTGCGGATTAAATTGTAATTTTGCAGGCGTAAACCGCCCGAACATGGAACGCCATATCGACATCAACCAATTCGACTACGACCTGCCCGACGAGCGCATCGCCAAATTCCCGCTGGCCGAACGCTCCGCCTCCAAACTGCTCGTCTACCGCAACGGCGCGATCTCGGAGAGCCGCTTCGACCGGCTGGGCGAAGAGCTGCCCGAGGGGGCGATGCTGGTCTTCAACAATACGAAGGTCATCCGCGCACGCATCATCATGCACAAGCCTTCGGGCGCCCGCATCGAGGTCTTCTGCCTCGAACCCCACGCGCCGGCCGACTACGAACGCGCCTTCGCCGTCAAGGGGAAGTGCGCATGGAGCTGTATCGTGGGCAATCTCAAAAAGTGGAAGGAAGGAGCGCTCGTGATCGACTTCACGCTCGACGGCACCCCGCAGCAACTGCGCGCCTACCGCACGGGCACCGGCGGCCGCGAGCAGATCGTGCGGTTCGAGTGGGAGGCCGACCTCACGTTCGGAGAGCTGCTCGAACTGCTGGGACGGATTCCGATTCCGCCCTACCTGAACCGCGACAGCCAGCAGATCGACTACACGCGCTACCAGACCGTCTACTCCAAATTCGAAGGTTCGGTGGCCGCGCCGACGGCGGGACTGCACTTCACCCCCGAACTGATCGCGTCGCTCGGCGCCGCAGGCGTCGAGTTCGAAGAGGTGACGCTCCACGTCGGAGCCGGCACCTTCCTTCCCGTCAAGGACGACGACGCCTGCCGCCACGCGATGCACACCGAACATTTCGAGATTCGCCGCACGACCGTCGAACGGCTGTTGCGCCGCTGGGGCCACATCGTCGCCGTGGGCACCACCTCGGTACGCACGCTCGAATCGCTGGCGGCGCTGGCCTGGCGCATCCGGCGCGAAGGATCGCCCGACGAAATGCGCGCGGTCGGCCAATGGGAACTCTACGACGTCCCTGCCTCCTACACCGGCCGCGAAGCGCTGGAAGAACTGCTGGCCTACATGGAGCGGAACGACCTCGGCACGCTGAAAGCCTCGACGCAGATCATGATCGCACCGTTGGGCTACCGCTGGCGCATCGTGCGGGCGATCGTCACCAATTTCCACCAGCCCAAATCGACCCTGCTGCTGCTGGTTTCGGCCTACGTCGGCGAAGATTGGCACAGAATTTATGACTATGCCCTCCGGAACGATTTCCGGTTCCTGAGCTACGGCGATTCGTCGCTGCTCGTCAACGACGCGCCGTTCGCCGGCTGAATTCCCGCCCCGCAGCCCCGATTCGGCACACGCATTGCACACGACGATGCAGAGCGCACCGCCCGGCGCTCTGTCGCCGCACGAAAAGCGCGAAAAGGTCTCCCCGCCGCACAATAAACCGGCGGACGATTCCGTTATCAAATTGATAATTAACAAATAAAACAAACGCAAAAAACAATACGACTATGCAAATTGTAGATGTACATGCACGAGAGATTCTCGACTCGCGGGGTAACCCGACCGTCGAGGTCGAAATCACGACGGCATCGGGCGCCCACGGCCGTGCGGCCGTACCCAGCGGCGCCTCGACCGGCGAACACGAAGCGCTCGAACTGCGCGACGGCGATCCCCGCCGTTACGGCGGCAAAGGGGTTCAGAAGGCCGTGGAGAACGTCAACCGGACGCTGGCTCCCCTGCTCACGGGAATGAGCGTGCTCGACCAGACCGGCATCGACCGTGCCCTGCTGGCCGCCGACCACACCCCGACCAAATCGAATCTCGGCGCCAACGCCCTGCTGGGCGTATCGCTCGCTGCGGCACATGCCGCGGCCAACTACCTCGGCGTGCCGCTCTACCGCTACATCGGCGGCGTGAACGCACACGTGCTGCCCGTGCCGATGATGAACATCATCAACGGCGGTTCGCACTCCGACGCACCGATCGCTTTCCAGGAGTTCATGATCCGGCCGATCGGCGCCCGCACCTTCCCCGAAGCGGTGCGCATGGGTGCCGAGGTGTTCCACGCCCTGAAAAAGGTGCTTCACAAACGCGGCCTCTCGACGGCCGTGGGCGACGAGGGCGGATTCGCGCCTGCGCTCAACGGTACGGAAGACGCCATCGAAACGATCATCGAGGCGATCCGCGCCGCCGGCTACCGCGCCGGCCGCCGCGACGAGCAGGGCGACGTCTCGATCGCCATGGACTGCGCCTCGTCGGAGTTCTACCGCGACGGTCTCTACGACTACACGACGTTCGAAGGCGAAAAGGGCGCCCGCCGCAACGCCGCCGAGCAGGTCGAGTATCTCGCCGCACTGGTGGAGAAGTACCCGATCGATTCGATCGAGGACGGGATGGCCGAAAACGACTGGGAGGGCTGGGAGATGCTCACCGCACGTCTGGGCGCCCGCTGCCAGCTGGTGGGCGACGACCTGTTCGTCACCAACGTCGAATTCCTGCGCAAGGGCATCGAGCGCCGCTGCGCCAACTCGATTCTGGTGAAGGTCAACCAGATCGGCACGCTCACCGAGACGCTCGACGCCATCGCCATGGCACAGCGCGCCGGCTACACGGCCGTCATCTCGCACCGCTCGGGCGAGACCGAGGACACGACGATCGCCGATCTGGCCGTAGCGACCAACGCCGGCCAGATCAAGACCGGTTCGATGTCGCGCACCGACCGCATGGCCAAATACAACCAGCTGCTCCGTATCGCCGAGGAGCTGGGCGACAAGGCCGTCTACGGAATCCCGAAATAAACTGTCTCGCAGCGGTTCCGCTGCTGTGAGACGGGAAACGCCCCTTTGCAGAGAACTGCAAAGGGGCGTTTCCAATTTACCCGAAAGCATACCGCCGCGCAGTGCGGCTCCGCCCTATGCGATCACCAGATCGACGCCCGCCTCCTCGGCCATGGCGACCGCCTGCTCCGAAATGCGGCTGTCGGTCACGATCACGTCGATCTCTTCGAGCGAACAGATACGGCCGAAACCGCGCTGCCCGAACTTCGACGAGTCGGCCAGAATGATGATCTTCGACGCCGAGCGCATCATCACCTGCGTGAGCTTCGCCTCCTCGATCGTCGAGGTGGTGATCCCGTGTTCCAGATCGATGCCGTCGACCCCGAAGAAGAGCTTCGAGCAGCTGAAATCGCTCAGCGCCGCCTCGGCGTAACCGCCGATCGCCGACAACGACTTCTTGTGGACGCACCCGCCCAGCTGCACGACGTTGATCTCCTCGACGTCGTTGAGCAGCACCGAGGTTTTGAGGAACGTAGTCACCACGTTGAGATGCGAGCGGAACTCGCGCTTGATCGCCTCGGCGAACGCATAGATCGTCGATCCCGAAGCCATGATGATCGAATCGTTGTCGTTGAGCAGTTCGACCGCCTTCCGGGCGATGCGCTCCTTCTCCTCGCGGTTGACATTGCCCTTCACGTGGACGTCGGTATCCGCCACGTGGGGATTGGCCGAACGGGCGCTGCCGTGTACCTTGTACAACAGCCCCTTCGCTTCCAGTATCTTGACGTCCTTGCGGATCGTCACCTTCGTCACGCCCAATTCGTTGGCCACGTCGGTGATGCGCACGAAGCCGTATTTGTTCAGATGATCGAGAATGTATTTGTGTCTTTCGGCTACGCTCAACATATTCGGTTTGTTTCGATTTTAATTGCGTAAATATAGTAAATATTGACAAGTTTTACAAAAAACGTCTCTTTTCTTCGCGGAAAGAGATTGTCGAAGCATATTTGTCCGTTTATTTTCCGATGCAACAATATTATTGTAAAAAAGCGGGCTGTCTAATCTGACAGCCCGCCGGGAAAATTACGAAAAGAGAGATAGTTTATTGCTTCTTCACAATCACGTCGTCGATCCAGGCACGTCTGCCGACCGTATGGTTCGAATCGGTCCAGCCCTCTTCGCCCTCCTTAATCATGCGCGTATACAACTGAATGAGCGTCTTGGAGGTCACACCCTCGATAACAACCTTATGCTCGGTAAACTCGAAGCACTTCTTTCCGTTGGCTCCGTATTCGGCCGGGAGTTTGTGCTTGACCAGGACGTTCGCAGCATTTGCTGCCGCAACAGCCGATCCGTCAGCCTCGACGATCTTGGCACCATCGGCCTCTTTCAGACGAATCCAGATTCCCTCCTGACCGTCGATAATCGCACAATCTTCCAAATCGCCCGTCGTACCGTTCGGCTCGCAATAGGGCGAAGACTTGAAGGTCAGCACCACGGTCGTCGGACCGGTCAGCGAGGTCATATAGGGAATCGGCAGATAACCATTTGCCGATCCGGTACCGAATTTCAGAAAACCTGCGGTCAGATACGAACCCTTCATGTAATCCTCCGTTACAGTAGGCAGCTTCGAAGCATCCCACTGCGAAAGGAAGAGCCGGTGGTAATCGGCCGGCACTGCACCGCATCCGCCGTTGGGATTGGGCATGTTCTTGACCGGCGTAGCAGCTCCGTAGGCCAACTGGGTCAGATCGCCCGTCAACACCACCGTACTCTCCTTATCCTTGGGATACATACCGTATGCAATGGCCAAACCGTTGCCGCCCCACCAATGTTCGTTGAAATCGGCATGGAAGAGGCAGCCGGAATGATCCGCCTTCGCCGTCGTGGTGAAGGTATATTCACCCCACTCCGAATCGCCGAACTTGGAGGCGTCGGCCGAGATGCGCTGGATGCGTGCCGTGTAAGTCGTATTCGCCTTGAGACCGCCGAACACGAAGCGACGGAAACGATACTTGTCATTGGTGATCCCCCACTTCGAGAAGTTGTAGATCAGCTTCGACCCTTCGAGCAGCTGGAGCGACGTCTTGGCATCGGACTGCTGCGCCGCATCGATGTCCCACTCGACGATGGCCATGCTGGGCGTCACCTCGAATCCGTCGTAGAGATGCACGGCAGGGCGGGTCAGCAACGCCGGCGTATGCACGGCAATGTCGGCCGTGAACTCCGAATTGTATTCGGGCTTGCTCTCGTAGAGCGCCTGCACCGCAACGGCATAGTCACGGTCGGGCGTCAGTTCGCCGAAGGTGCACGACAGCGCGTCGGCATCCACGCTCTGCTCCTTCACCACGGCACCGGACTCTTTGAGCACGGCCTTGTAGCCGCTCGCACCGCTCACGGCTTTCCACTCGACCTCAATGGCATACGACGTGGCCGAAGCGGTCGCCTCGGGCGTCTTCAGCGGGCCGGCTACGAATCCATCGGTACCGAGTAGCACGGAGATCTTCTCCGAGTTGAACTCGGGATTCGGCTCGTAGAGCGCGACAACCTCGAAGATGTAGAATCCCGGCTGCAACTCGGTGAATTCGTGCGAGAAAATGCCGTCGACACCCTCTCCGGCCGCAACGACGACCTTGTTGGCGAACGAGGGGTTCTCCTGCGGCACGAGGGCCGCTTCATAGCCCGTCGCATCGGCGACGGCCGGCCACTCCACCCGGATCGAATTCGCTCCGCTCGTATAGAACACCTTCTCCGCATCGACCTTCGCGAGCGGTTCGGTCAGCTCCTTGACGGCGGACGACATCACCGAAATATTGTCCAGGGCGAAACGGCCCTTGCCGTCCGTCTTGGTCGACGCCCACTTGAACGACGTGGCCGAGGTGGCGCCGTTGACCACGAACGTGCAGGTCGTCCACTTGGCATTGGCCCAGCCCGAGAAGGTCGGCAGCGAGATGTTGCCTCCGCCCTCGACCGAACCGGCACCCTCGGCCGAGAAGACGATCAGATCGTCGGATTTATCGTACAGCGAGATGTCGAACGACACGACGACGGTCTGCGGCGCCGAAGAGAGCTTGGCCATTTTCGGCGTCTGAATCCAGCCGTTGCCCGAACCCGTTCCAAGTTTGATGTATCCCGGATGCTCGTAAACACGTTCGCCCGACCAATTTACCAGATCGCGGTTATTGCGATAGGTTTCGGTCATCGTCTTGAAGCAGTCGTTGGTTCCATCGGTTCCGACCGTACATTCGGTCGTCGCCGGCTCCGTACCCATGTAGCTCTTGTCGGCCGTACCGCCCGCAGGATTGGGCGTCACCCCCTTCTTGTTCGCCATGAAATCGCCGCCCCAAAGCATCTTGCCGAAGTCCATCGAGAAGATGAAATTCTCGGACTGTACGTTGAGCGAAATCACGTCGTCGAAGATCGTCTTGCCTTCGATGGTCACCTTCATGTTGAGTTTCACCACGCCGATATCGGAGGGGGTTCCCGTGATCGGCAATTCGATCTTGCCGCTGCCCTCGCCTTCGATCGTTCCCGTGTAGTCCTTGATCGCCAGCCCGCGGCTGTCGCCGTCGAACGTAAAGGTCATCTCGACGGGTTCGCCGCCCTTCGCCTTGTCATACTCCACGACCAGACGCGCATCCGATGCGACATTGGATTTCAGTTCACCCGAAAGCGCGGGATTCTTCACCGTGAAGGTTCCGTCGTCCTGCGTGACCTTCACCTCGACGGCATCGCCGCGCGTGGCGCCCACGATCGTAATCACGGCTTCGCGTTTGCCGCCGAGGTTGCGGTCGGCGATTGCCGTGATCCACTGGTAATCCCTGCCGTTTCCGACCCCTTCGGCGGGATCGAGTCGCAACCAGGCCGCCGTCTCCTGTCCTGCGGCGTCCTTACATGCCACCGATGCGGACCATGCCCCCGGCACACGGACCGAGATCCGGGCGGTCGCATCCTTATTATAAGCCACACTCACCTCGTCGGTATTGCGTGTCAATTGGCTCACCTCGTCGGTAATGTCGTCGGTACAACCGGCAACGCCAAAAGACAGGAACAGCGCGGTTGCAGCCATCCATTTCGTTAGTTTCATAAAATTCGTCGGTATTAGAGTAATACTATTGGTAAAAATAGTTTTCGGGAAGCATCCCTGCGATGCGCCCCGCCTCCAAGAAAGAATTTCAGATCAGCTTGCGAAAACAAATGTACACAATTTTTCATTGTATCCAAATTTTTCGAAAATAATATTTTTCAGTAGATATCGCCGACAATCCTAAAATAATCCAAAACGCGCCCTAAAAAGCACGCTCCGGCACACGACAGAAACCTTTCCGGAAAAGAGAGACGGCTCCGATTTCAACGCTCTTAGCCGATTTTTCCTTCGTCGCGTGTTATCGGATATCTTCAAAAAATTATCGTATAAATTATTGCATAAAACAAATAATAAATTTACATTTGCATCTATAAAGCCATAACCCGCTCTCCAAAAGAGCACGAAACCAAACCTTAAAACACACACCAAAACAAATGAACAGAAACTAACCAAACCTTTTTTCATCCCTCCCGGAACAGTTTAGATCGGATCAGCCTGCAACGCGAGGATTCCCGAACCGGATTTTCATATTTTAAATAATTTAAAAACCGATACGGATATCCGAGCCCAACCGAATGTTAACTTAAACTGTTTTAATAATGAAACAATGTTCTACTCAGAGAAGAGTCCGCACGCTCGCGAACCGCTGCCGGCGTATCGGGTTCTTTGTGGCTGCATTTGTTTTGACAGTACTGGCAACCAACACCTTCGCACAGGGGGGGGGAATATCACCGGTACGGTCAAGGACAAGAGCGGTAATCCCATCATCGGTGTAGCCGTCACGATCCCCAACACCGCGCGCGGCACCTCTACCGACATCGACGGTCGCTACACCATCAAAGCCTCAGCCAAGGAGTCGCTGAATTTCAGCTATATCGGCTACCAATCCCAACTCATTCAAATCAACAACCGAACGACGATCGACGTCGTGCTGACCGAGGACAACACCTCGCTCGAAGAGGTCGTGGTCGTAGGTTACGGCGTGCAGAAGAAGCGCGACATTGTAGGCGCTGTCGAACAGATCACCAGCAAGGATATCGCCGACCGCATCGGCTCCTATCAGAACGTGTCGCGTTCGTTGCAGGGAGCCATCCCCGGTCTGACGGTCACCTTCTCCGACGGTAAGCCCACGCGCGGCGCAGGCATCCAGGTGCGCGGCGCCAACTCGATCGGTGCGGGCGGTTCGGCCCTCATCCTCGTCGACGGCGTGGAGACCGACATCACGACGGTCAACTCCGAAGACATCGAGAGCATCTCGGTATTGAAGGACGCCTCATCGACGGCCGTCTACGGTTCGCGCGGTACGTTCGGCGTCATCCTCATCACCACCAAACGCCCCGAAAAAGGCCAGATGAAGATCACCTACAACGGTTCGTACAACTTCTACAAGCGCACCGTGACGCCCGAACTGGTCGACAACGGCTACGACTGGACGACCTCCTACCTCGAAGCGTACACCAACAGCTACGCCACCGATCCGACCAACATCAACAACGTCTTCCGTTTCAGCCGCGCATGGTACAGCGAACTGGAACGCCGCAACAGCGACCCCTCCTACGAGAAGTGGCGGATCAATCCTGCCGACAACCGCTACGAGTACTTCGGCAACACCAACTGGTACAAGATCTTCTACAAGGACTACACCACCGGACACCAGCACAACCTCTCGATTACGGGCGGAACGGACAAGGCGTCGTACTACGTGTCGGGCCGTTTCTTCCATCAGGACGGTATCTACAACGCCGGCGACGAACGCTACAACCAGTACAACGTATTGGCCAAAGGCACCGTGCAGGCGACCAAATGGCTCCGCGTCGAGAACACCACCTCGTTCATGAGCCGTTTTTCGCACCAGCCGACGCTGACCACGGGCGGACAGTCGTTCACGGTGACCCCGACGCGCATGATGAACCACCAGGGCTTCCCGATGACGCTCGAAAAGAACCCCGACGGAACCTGGACCGACGCGGCCGTTTACATGGGCTGGGCCGGATTCGTCGAAGGGAACACGTGGCGCGAAGACGACAAGTTCGACCTGAACAACAAAACGAAATTCACCCTCGATTTCATCAAGGACGTGCTGGTCGGCGAGATCGACGTCAGCTACTATCGCAACCACACCGAGCGCCACATGCTCGCCGTGCCCTACACCTATTACACGGGGCCCGAAAGTTCGGGCGAACGTCCCGCGACCTCGTGGTACGAGGAGCGCTACTACAACCGCGAACGCGTGGCCAGCAACGCCGTGCTGACGTGGACGCCGAAACTGGGCGAAAACCACTGGCTCAAACTCATGGGCGGCTGGAACATCGAGAACATGGACTACACCTCCACGCTGGGGCAGAATACGGGTGTCATCGATCCCGAGCACCCCAGTCTGAGC
>ULQK01015493.1_pt1 | contig 13766 bp, 7 predicted proteins | sample 1954371 | NCBI WGS metagenome assembly ULQK01 (sample SAMEA4835652, study PRJEB28245) | human gut metagenome | biome: gut microbiome; material: fecal sample | place: Denmark | collected 2008 | reverse complement strand
ATATTCCCGCCTCTTCGTTGCATCCGCTTCGAGTGTCGGTTTTCGGATTCGGCGATTTTCCGATTCGTAAAGATAATTATTTTTCGGAAGAATAAGCCGTTCGGATGTATGGATAATGCAAAACGACACGCATCATTCTATTCGATGCGTGTCGTTTTGTCGTGTCGGAGATCTTTTCGCCCGTTTAGAACGATGCGAATGTGTTCCAGTTCGAATTTTGCTCCGCTGCGGCCTGAATGTCGGCAGGCAAGTTGGCGAAGAAATCGAAGCCGGTGAGCCGTTCGATCTCGGCGACGGAAGTCGCATAGTTCGTGTAGCTATCGTTCGAGTACTCCCTGTGTTCCATCCAGAAACCGATCGTCATGGCCGACGTCACTTTATTCGACGCGTCGCGCCGGACTTTCAACAACGCTTTGTAGTAATAGTTCGGTACGGGGCATCTTTTGCTGTCCGACTTCGGTGTGATCCAGGTGATCGCTTCGTGGTTGCCTGCGGTCTGGAGAATAGCGCCCGTCACCACATATACCGTGTCCGTAGTCGCAGCGATATTTCGGACGCCGCTTTCGAGCTGCTGCCAAATACCGCCGTTGAATTTGTTCTGAATCTGCGGCGTGGAATTGGTTGCGTAATAGGTCTGTACGACCAATTCGTCCGAACCGTTGCGGTCGGCGTTGGGTATCTGGTGCCCCCGGGCGTAGAACTCTTTCGAACTGTCATATCCGTCCGATGTGGTAGCTCCGAGATTGACCCCGTAGCTGCTCGACCAGACGTTGATCTGTTCGGATTCGGCCAGTCCAGGATTGCGCTGCCATTTGTCGGAACGTCCGTTTCCCATGTGTCCTTTTGCGAGCGGATAGGCTACCCAGTAAGCCGTGTAGGTCGATTTGTCGTAGTACATCGTGTAGTTGCGCTGCGATCCGGAGGCGGGATAAACCGTCTGCGTGATCGTCTCATCGGCTGTCGTGCGGGCCGGAAGCTCGTACCAGGCGGCATGATCCGTCCGTGCTCCTTCGGTGGTAAAGGTTGTCGAAGAACTCTGCGGCGTGGAGCCGTTGGTCGCCGTTACGACGCCGTAAACCGTGTACGTCGTTGCGGGCAGAAGATCGGAGAGGTTGGCGGTCGCTTCGTTTCCGGAAACGAAGGCAACGACACTTCCCGTGTCGCTGCCGTTCGTTGCGGAATAGAAGAACTGCACCTCGGTTGCGTAAGCGGCGTCGGTCAGACTACTGGAAACCTTCGCTGTGCTCGAAGTTATGTCGCTTACGCTCGGTGTGGCAATTCCCGGGGTAGGGTCTGGGGAAGGATTATCGCCTCCCCCTTCTCCCGAGTTTCAGTTGATCGTGATGGTTTTAATCATCAACGACTTGCCGCCCGATTCGGTGTTTAACGTAAGGACGATCTCGCCGGACAGCGGAGTTTCCGATTCGACGACATACTTCTGGTTATTCGTTTTTGCCAAGGAGATCGTTTCGCCGAGTGCTTGTCCACCGACGGTTGCATTCACGGTACTTAAGTTTGCCGTATTTGCCGACATAACCAACGTGATTTTTTTGATTCCTCCGGTATAATCGGACGTTTTTATGGTGACACCGCTGGGTTTCGACCAGGAAAGACCGCGTATCCCGCTATTGGTATCGAATGCAGTGGGCGCTTTGCTTGCAGTCCATGTCAGTCCGTTTACTGTTAAGCCGGCAGCGATCTTGTCTTTATCCGCGCTTTTGAAGGTGTAGGTCCAAGTTTCTCCGACACCGCCTTCCGGCTTGCTGTTCTGGGTAATGAGCAATGTCGCGTTGGCTGTACCCAGTGAAGTAGTGGCGGTAAGAACGATGCGTGCTGTACGAGGTGTTGCGACCGTATTCTCTGTGGCTGCGACTTCGAGGCGATTTTCGCCGCCGTTGTAATCACTTGTGGTGATCCAGTCCGGCTGTTCGGTTCCTTCAGTGCCGTCGTAAATAGCGACGGAAACGTCTTGCGTTTCGGCATTCTTCAACGTAACGGGGATGTAGTGTGTTTCCGTATCGTTATAAGACAGTGTCAGGGTGGACGGATCCAATGTGATTTCAGGCAACTTGACGTATTCGGCAGGGATCAGAGTCAGATCTTTTGTCTGGGAACCGGTATAGAATCCAAAACCGTAAGTTGCCTGCGTGTTTTTCGCCAAAATACGGGAAGGGGTCGCTGCCGATGCGATTTGGTAAGTGCCTTCGGACTTGTTCTTGGTAATTACCAGTTCATAAGGAGTCGTAGAGGTCGTAGCGCTGTTGCCGCTTTCCCAGGAGAGGTAGTTCTCGCCTTGACTGATCGTGTAGTTGTCACCCGATTTGGTAATTGTCCAAATGAGGGTTTCGTCCCCGGTTTTGTAGGGATTAGACGGCGTAATCACTACGGGAGCCAAACGGGAGCTTTCAGCTAAAGAACTCATTGCATAGGTTGTTTCGGATTGGGTCGCCGTGATGACGTAGTCGCCGCTCAATGTTTCGTTCTCCTCTTCCGCAGCGCCGGTCATATCGACCGCGAAAGTCGAACTGTCGCCCGCTGCGAAAGCCAGGGGCCGGCCCTCCTGAACGGTTACCGTCTTGGTGAAGATCTTCGATGCGGTGGTCACGGTAACGGTGAATGTTTCACCGGCTGCCACCTCGAACGGGAAGCAGGTGAAATAAGCCGTCATACCCGCTTCGCTATTGGCCGTGATGTTCATCTCCGAAGAGTAGTTCAACGTCACGTTATCGGCGAAATTGTTAATATAGCCATACTCCTTGATGGTACCTGCCGTCATATCGACATAGCTGCGGCCCGTGACTTTTTTGTCGGGAGCCGTAAATTTGACGCCGAGGACACTTTCCGCAGATGCGAGGTTCTTGACCGTCATCTTACCGATGGCGACGGCACGGCCGAAACTCATTTGCAGTTCGGTCGGCTGACTCTCCACAGAGATCGATTTGGCGATCAGCAGGTCCGCGTTCGAATCGAAACTCGTAGCGGTCGGCTGCTGGACTGTGGGAGTGATGACCTTCATGTTGGTGATGTCCGTATTGCTGGAGGTAACCCATGCCGAGGCGGGATAAACCGCGTTATAAACGAGCGGAGTGTTCGTATTCTCCGGGAACGATACGGCGAATTTCGCCGTGTCGTCGCTTACCGTACCTTCCTGCGAGTTGGCGTATGTGGTTTTGGAGGCGGCCGTTTCGAACACCTGAAGGTATTCGCCGGTTTCGTTCCACGAGATTTTCCCCGTCAGGGGATCATATGTAGTACGGGAACCGGATGCTGATTCGAGTTCAGACGATGCGGTGACCGTCATCGTTACTTTACGACCGTTCGACGGGTCGGAAACCGTGTCGTCTTTGGAACAGGCTGCGAACAGAGATGCACACACTGCGACAGCCAAAATGGATTTGAAAAAAGTTTTCATAGTCGTAGGATGTGTTTGTTAGTATTCTCCGTAATCGGTGTCATTAACGCTGCCGCCTGCTTCGCCGGCTCCGCCATAGTCCAGGACAGTGCTGTTGGCAAAACCTTTCTCGATCGAGATGCTGAGGATCTCAACCGAAGGAGCGGAGTACGAAGTTCCCCCCCCCTTAACCGTAGATTCGTAGTGTTTTTTCATAATCATAGAGGTATTATGTTTGAGAGTTTTTTCTCGCCCTAAAATGTTTACGCACAAATGTAGGGAATATTTATGTAAAAGAGTAGGAAAAAACTAAATTTCACAGAATCTTTATATTCCGGGGGTAGAAGGGAACGACGCGGAAAATCAATACAGGTTGTCGAACATGCTCTGGCTTTTGTCGTATTTCAGGTCGGCGAGGGAAGCCGCTTTGACGCCGATGTTGAAACTCCAGCTCTGATAGTGGCCGAAGGGGACCCACGCGAACGACATTTGCCAGCAATGCAGGTCGCGTGTAATGGTGATGGAGGCCGGAGTCAGCTCTTTGGCCTGGAAGTCGTAACCGCCCTGGATTGTTACACCCATTTTTGGCAGAATCGTAACGCTGCCGTTGATGCCGAGCGTTTGGGTGATGTTTTTCTGGTAGCCCGTCGTGCCGTTGTTGGTCGGTGATGCGGAGTAGCTGATCGTATAGTTGAATCCCAGGTTCCAGGGTAGCGAGAAGTCGTAGTAGGCCTGGGTCATGTATTGCCGTCGCAGGGCCGGGTTCATTTGCCCGTAAGGGTCGTAGAAAGGATTGGCGTAGGCCGGATCGACCGGGGCGCTGTTGATGTCGTTGATCGCCGGGGTGGAGTTGTCCTGGCGGGATTGGAACGTATAGCCGAACGAAGTGCTGGCCGATACCACACGGCCCGGGAAAAAGAGTTTGTTGATACGCTGGCCCTGCGGGGTGACCCGGTAAGGGTCGAGCGTAGCGTTGATATTGATGCCGAAATTCTGGAAAACGGTCGTGCGCAGCGAAATGGGGATGTTCGAAAGTCCCATGGAGTCGGCCAGGAAGTTATAGGATACCTGTCCGATGCGGAGTTCGTCGATCAGTTTGATCTTCTTCATACCCGAGGTATCGCGTTTGCTGAGCACCTTCATTTCGAGCGTCTGCGAGAGCGAGGCGTTGATGGCCATGGACTGACCGGAGCTGGGCACGCCGAAGATGCTCCCTTCGAAAGGCGAGTAGGTCTTGAAATTACCCAGCGTATCGCTCTGCACGGTCTTTACGTAGCCGTATTTCTGCTTGGAGAAGTCGGGGGCGTAGGAGAAGCTCACCGTCGGGGTGATCGTGTGGCGGATCGCCTGTATCTTGCGCGTTTTCTTCTTGGCCTCGTAGCGGCCATAGATGATCGTCGAGGCCTGCAGGCTGAAGTTGTAGTTGTACAGACGGTAGAACCCGTACTCCGGGTCGAGTTTGTCGATGCGGTTCAGCACCGGGTTCCAAACCTGCTCCTGTTTTTTGAAATACCACTTTTCGGTGTAGTTGATCGTAGGTCCGAAGTTGATGTAGTTGAAGATGTTGTACGTCGCCGAGATGGGAATGCTATGCTCGAAGCCGTACTGCATGTTCTGGAGTGTTTCCTTGGTGAAGATTTCGGACTCTTTGGCGTTGGCCTTGTTGTTGAACTTGCCGGTGTAGCGGAGCGAAATCTTTTCGTACCACCGCTGCTTGCCCATCGCCTCCTTGCGTTTGAAGGGGTAGAAGGTCGAAACGTTGAAGACGACGTTCGGCAGGGCGATCGAGAGCGTTCCGCTCTGCGAGTTCTGCGAAACGGACATGTTGGCCGAAAGGGAGAACGGGGTGCCGAGCCAGCTTTTCGAATAGGAGATCGTCGAACTTGTCTGCGTCTGGAGCGCTTCGTTCAGGCTGGTAGCCGAATAGCGGTTGTAGCCGCTGGTACGGAAATCGACCGAAGCGGAGAAGGTCGATCCCGGATTGGCTTTGGGGTCTTGCGTATGCTGCCAGTAGAGCTGGAAGTTGTTCTGCTGGAGGAAGTCGGGTTCGCCCTTGTCGCCGACACGGACGTTCGAGTAGTTGAAATTCAGGGTGCCGTTGTACTTGTAACGCTTCATATAGCGCGACATCGCGGATGCCTCCCACGATCCGAGAGTGTAGATACCGCCCCGGATGGCCAGGTCCATGTGCTCTCCGAGCGTGAAGTAGTAGCCCAGGTCACGAATGTAGAATCCCTTGGTCGATTCCTCGCCGAAAGTCGGCATCAGCAGACCCGACTTGGGGCCGGAACTGAGCGGGAAGAAACCCTCGGGCAGCAGCGGAAAGTAGATGGGAACGTCTTCCAGGACCAGGTAGGCGGGACCCGTGACCACTTTCTTGCCGGGAATCACCTTCGCCTTGGTCATCGCCAGGTAGAAGTGGGGGTGGTCCGTCTGGTCGCAGGTGGTGTATTTGCCGTCCTGGATGTGGATGGTGTTGTCGTCCATCTTTTTGACGTTGTTGCCGATCAGCCAGCCGTCGCCCTCCTGAGTCGCCACGCCCTTGATTTTCGCCTTTTTGCTGCCGATGTTGTAGGTGATCGTGTCCATCGTGTAGGGATTGGCGGCTCCTTCGGTGAAAGTGGGGTTGGTAACTGTCGGTTTGCCGTCTATCGTGTCGCGCTTGCCGTGGGCGTAGATGATCTTTTCGTCCATATTGACCCGCATGAAATCTCCCTTGAGATTCATGTTCTGGTAGTTGATATCGCCCTGGTTGTAGATATAGACCGTGCGGTTGCGTACGTCGTAGTAGAGCGAGTCCTGGTTTTTGCCGCTGATGATGTCGTCCAGGAAAGATTTTTTCCGGGTCGTATCGCGCCGGGTCGTGTCCTGACGCAACGAATCGCGCAGCAGCGAGTCGTTGCCGGTGGGAGCCGTACTGTCGGCGGGGGCGATCGGCGAGAGGGGAGGCGCTCCGAAGATCGAGTCGATCTTGGTGTCGAAAAGCGAATCCTGCTCCTCTTCCGTACGTGTTTCGGCGGTCGGGGGGCGGTCGGCTTCCCGTTGAAGGCGCCGAATCTCCCGGCGGGTTTCGCGGCGGGATTTTTGTACGGCTTGTGTCGGAGTGCTGTCGGGCGGTGTTTGGCGTTCGGGTGTCGCGGGATGCTGCACTCCGCCCGGCAGCGCCATGCCGAGCACCGGAAGCAGGAAGAGCAGCAGGAGTGCTCCCGAGAAGATATATTTTGCCTTTAGCCTGTCCAAAATTCCAAAAAAAATCATACCTTTGCCGACAAGTCGGCAAAACCGCCCGAAAATGGCTCCGAAAGCCTCAGTGCGGGGGTTTTAACATCCGGCAAATATAGGTAAAAAATTCAGAACCGTTAAATTTTCAGCCACTTTTGCTATGCGGAAATCGCTTTTTCTTGTTGCCCTGTTTTTGATTGCGACACTCTCTTTCAACGGAGTTGCTGCGCAGAATATTGCACAGGGCGTGCGGGTCGTCGTAATCGATGCCGGGCACGGGGGGCCGAAGTTTCCGGGAGCTCATTACAGAGGAGTTTATGAGAAAGATCTCAACCTTCAGATCGCTCTGAAGCTCGGGGCCTTGATCGAGAAGGAGATCCCCCAGTTGAAAGTGGTTTACACGCGTAAGACGGACAAGCAGTTTTCCGAAAGTCTGACCCAGGATTTGCAGGCTCGGGCCGATATCGCCAACAAGGCGGGCGGCGACCTGTTCATTTCGATCCATACCAATGCTGCGGCATCGGCGTCGGCACGGGGAGTCGAAACCCTGATTATGGGTGAGAGTCCGCTGGAGAAGAACGCCAACGAGAGGGCCCTCTATTATAACAACCAGGAGGAGCTGCTCGATATGTCGAACGAGAAGACGGCGGCGATCGTCCGGGCTTATATCCAGAACCTGCAGTTCACCTATGGTGAATACAGCGAAGCGATGGCCCGTCTGGTGCAGAAACATTACGTCAAGTCCGGGCGGCACAATCGCGGTGTGAAGCGGCAGCCGCTCAAAGTGCTCTACGCTACCGATATGCCCGGTATCCTGACCGAGATAGGTTTCCTTTCCAATTCGGAGGAGTATGCTTATATGAATTCGGCGAAGGGGCAGGCTCAAATCGCACGTGCGCTGTGCGATGCGGTGAAGGATTACGTCGCTTTCGTTCGGGGTGCGCTGCTTGTCGATGACGATGCCATTTACGAACAGGCCGATGCCGATGTCGCGGAGCCGGCTCCGGCCGCCGCTTCGGACAAAGCGGATAAGGGTAGTGTCAAAACCGGGAAAGCCGAACAGGAGAAGACGTTTTATGCCGTGCAGTTGATCGCCAGCGCCAAGCGCGTGCCGCCCAAGGACCGGCAGTTCAAAAGTTACCGGGGAAAAGTCACGGAGTTCGTTACCGGCGGCCGGTTCAGGTATAAGTATTGTGTGGGGCGTTTCGATACCCGCAAGCAGGCCGAAGCCAAGTTGGCCGAGGTGCGCAGGGAGTTCCGCGATGCGTTCGTGGTGAGTTGTCGGGGCGACCGGATCGTACAGTAAATAAAACGAAAAAAACAGGTATATGAGAAGAGAAGTTAAGATCGGCATTTTTGCCGTGCTGATGATCGGCGCCCTCTGGGCGGGTATCCGCTTTCTGAAGGGGTTCGACATCTTCAGTCGCAACGCGGTCTATTATGCCGCTTACGACCAGGTCGATGGCGTGCAGAACGCTTCGCCGATTCTGATCCGGGGCGTGAAGGTGGGAGCCGTGACGGATATTTCGTTCGATCCTTCGATCGGTAACGAGGTCGTACTTCAACTGACGATCCAGCGGAAATACCGGATTCCGTCCAATTCCGAAGCCCGGATCTACAGCAACAGCATCATGGGCGCCAAAGCGATCGAAATCGCTCTGGGCGATGCCGGGACCTACCTGCAATCCGGGGACACCCTCTGTTCGAGCCGTAGCAAGGGCCTGATGGATATGGCGGGTTCGGAACTCGAATTTTTCAAGCAGAAGATGTCGCAGGTCGTGGGGGATTTGAGCCGCACGATGGATAACCTGAATCTGATTATGGAGCAGAACGCCGCGAATATCGAAGGTACGATGTCGCACCTGAATTCGATTACGGGCAGCGTAAACGGTATGTTGCTGTCGCAGCGTGCGAATCTGGAGAGCGCCGTAGCGAATTTGACCCGTTTTTCGGAGATGCTCGGCGAGAACTCTCCGCGTATGGACAGTATTATCCTGAATTTAAGCAATTTTACCGACCAAATACAGCGTGAGAATCTGGCCGGGGCGCTCGATTCGACTCTGATGAACCTCAATGCGATCTTGGCCCGTGTCAATGCCGGGGAGGGGACTGTCGGGCAGCTCGTCAGCGATCCCCGTCTGTACGAATCGCTCAACGAGGCGACTGCGAACTTGGCGTCGCTGCTGGCCAACTTGCAGGCCCATCCTGCTCGTTACGTCCATTTCTCGCTGTTCGGCCGCGATCCCGAAAAGGCCGACCGCAAGCAGCAGAAAAAAGAGGCGAAACATGCCCGGCGCGATTCGCTCAAGGCCCTGAAAGCGGCCCGATAGTTTCGAATGTTTTCTCTGTGCGATGATCTATCCGGCGAACTTTGAACAGAAAGTCGGTTTCGACCGGCTGCGTGAGCAGGTCGCGGCGCTGTGTACGATTCGCGGCGGCCGGGAAAGGTTGTGCGCCGAACAATTCAGCACTTCGCAGGCCGATGTCGAGCGGCGGCTGGCGCTGGCGGACGAGATGCGCCGTCTGCTGGAGATGGAACGGGACTTTCCGGACGACGAGTTCGTCGATGTCGATTATATCCTTTCCAAACTGAAGATCGAAGGCAGTTTCCTCGAAGTCGAGGAGGTCGTGTTGCTGCGCCGGGCGCTGGCTTCGGCGGGGGCGATCGCCGGTTTTATCCTGGGGCGCGGTGAGGAGCTATATCCCGAACTGCGGCTCCGCAGCCGGGGGATCGAGGCTTTCCCGGAGATCGTTCGGGCGATCGACGGTATCGTCGATCAGTACGGCAAGATCCGGGACGACGCTTCGCCGGAGTTGCAGCAGATCCGGCGGATGATCCGCGAGCGGGAGGGGCAGGCCGCCAAACGCCTGCAGCAGGTGTTGTCGAATGCCAAGAAAGCCGGTATCGTGGAGGCCGACGCGATGCTCTCGATCCGCGACGGCCGGGCGGTGATTCCGGTCGCAGCGGCCAATAAACGCAAGTTGCAGGGTTTCATCCACGACGAATCGGCCACGGGCAAGACCTTCTACGTCGAGCCGGTCGAGGTCGTCGAAATCAATAACGAACTCAAGGAGCTGGAGTACGCCGAGCGGCGCGAGATCGTGCGGATCCTCTCGGCCTTCACCGACTCGATTCGCCCCGAAGCGGATCGGATCGCGCTGATTGGCGACTATCTTTCGGATCTGGATATGATCCGTGCCAAAGCCCGCTGGGCCGTTGCCAACGGAGCGGTGAAGCCGATCGTTTCGACGGACGACCGGCTGGTGCTGCGCAATGCGCGGCATCCCTTGTTGCAGCAGACGCTCCGGGCGCAGGGCAAGCAGGTGGTGCCGCTCGATCTGCAACTCGACAAACGGCGTCATATCCTGGTGATTTCGGGGCCGAATGCCGGCGGCAAGTCGGTGTGTCTGAAAACTACGGGCATCATCCAATATATGTTCCAGTGCGGATTCCTGGTTCCGGCATCGGAGAATTCGGAGCTGCCCCTGTTCCGCAACCTAATGATCGACATCGGGGACGAGCAGTCGATCGACGACGATCTTTCGACCTATTCGTCGCACCTGCTCAATATGAAGAACATGCTCGCCGGAGCTTCGAACCGGACGCTGGTGCTTATCGACGAGTTCGGTTCGGGTACGGAGCCTATCATCGGCGGGGCGATCGCGGAGTCGATCCTCGAACGGCTCCGCAGCAAAGGCTGTTACGGGGTGATTACGACCCACTATGCCAACATTAAGTATTATGCGTCGAACACCGAGGGAATCGCCAACGGAGCGATGATGTTCGACGTGCAGAATATCCGGCCGCTGTTTCGGCTCGAGATCGGCAAGCCGGGCAGTTCGTTCGCGGTGGAGATCGCCCGCAAGATCGGGTTGCCGGAGGATATTATCCGCGATGCGGGCGAAAAGGCCGGCAGCGATCATATCAACCTCGAGAAACAGTTGCGTGAAATCGCCCGTGACAAACATTACTGGGAGCAGAAGCGCGACCGCATCCGGATCGCCGACCGCAAGGTCGAGGAGCTGGAACAGACCTATGCCGACCAGCTTTCGCGCATCCGGCAGGAGCGCTCGGAAATCTTGAAAAAGGCCAAGGAGGAGGCGCAGCGGATGATCGCCGACGCCAACCGTCAGATTGAGAATACGATTCGGACGATCCGCGAAGCGCAGGCCGAGAAGGAGCTTACCCAGTTGGCCCGTAAGGAGTTGAACGATTTTCGGGACAGGGTGGAGAGGACGGATGCAGCGGATGCGGCGCACGACGAACGGGTGGCCCGCGAAATGGAGAAACTCGAACGCCGCCGCCAGCGTCGTGCCGAGCGCAGACAGCAGGCCGGCGAGACTCCGGAGGTCGCACAGCCTGCCGTGCCGGAGAAACCCCGCGAGGCGGAGGTCGGCTCGAAGGTGAAGATCGCCGGGCAGGACATTCCCGGCGTGGTGCTTTCGATCAAGGGCCGGAAGGCGCAGGTGGCATTCGGACAGATTCTTACGACGGTGGATAGAAGTTCGCTCGTCGTGATCTCGGGCGCCGAATTCAAGCAGGCGACCAGGCCCGTGCAGCCGCGCACGGTGGTATCGGTCGATGTGTCGGCCCGCAAGCTCAATTTCAAGGATCATATCGATGTGCGGGGCCTGCGTGCCGCCGAAGCATTGGAGGAGGTGCGGGATTTTATCGACGACGCGATCATGGTTGGCGTCGGTACGGTCACGATCCTGCACGGCAAGGGGACGGGGGCGCTCAAGGAGGAGATCCGCCGTTATCTGCGCACGGTGCCGGAGGTCGAACGGGCTGCGGACGAACACGCCGACCGGGGCGGAGCGGGGATTACGGTGGTGACTCTGCGTATGGATTGACGGCAGTTATGTAAAGGAAAGATACGACATGAAATACATGTTATCGGAAATCGCCCGCATTTGCGGGGGCGAACTCATCGGGGAGGATTTGCCGGTGGCACGGGTGCTTACCGACAGCCGCAACTGTTCGTTCGGCGAGGAGCCGCTGTTCGTGGCCATGAAAGGTACCAATCACGACTCCCACGCCTTTATTGGCGAGATGGTTCGCCGGGATGTGAAGGCATTTCTTGCGGAGCGGAAGACGCAACTTCCGGCCGGTTGCGGCTGCGTGGTGGTTCCGAGCGCCATCGCTGCCCTCCAACAGCTTGCGGCCCATCACCGGACTCGGTTCAAGGGGCGCGTGGTCGGTATCACGGGTTCGAACGGGAAGACCGTGGTCAAGGAATGGATCGCCCAGCAGATTCCTGCCGGCGTCAAATATTTCCGGTCGCCGAAAAGTTATAATTCGCAGTTGGGCGTGGCGCTCTCGCTGCTGATGATCGAAGGGGACGAGGAGTTGGCGTTGATCGAAGCGGGGATCTCCTGTCCCGGGGAGATGGTGCGTCTGGAGCGGATGATCCGCCCCGATACGGTGATTTTCACTTCGATCGGCGAGGCGCACCAGGAAAATTTCACCTCGCTCGAGGAGAAGAGTGCCGAAAAGTTGGTGTTGGCGAAGGGAGCGCGAACCATTATTTATCATGGTGGCTCCTCCCTGCTCGAACGGATGATCCGCACGTTATACGGCGGCCGGCAGTTGCAGGACGCTGCGGAATATCCGCTGCCGGAGCAGTTGCCCGCAGGGGTTCTGGAGAGCGGGGCCGGGCGTGTCGATGCCCAGTTGGTCGGGGCGTTCTGTCGGGTGATGGGCTTTCCCGACCCCGATTTCGGCCGGATTCGGCCCGTGGCGATGCGCCTCGAGTTGAAGGAGGGAATCAACGGTTCGCTGCTGATCGACGACGCTTACAATTCGGACATCAACTCCCTCTCCATTGCGCTCGACTACCTGCATAATATGGCCGCCGGCCGTCCCATGACACTTATTCTTTCGGATATCGAGCAGAGCGGCGTCGAGGACGGAGTGCTTTACGGCGAAGTGGCCCGTCTGGTGGCCGCCGCCGGAGTGAGCCGTCTGATCGGCGTGGGAGACCGTATTCGAAATGCCGGGGCGAATTTCGCCTGCGACAGCGCCTTTTACCGCACGACCGACGAGCTGCTGCGCAACCTGCGCCGCGACGATGTGGCCGGGCGCGTGGTGCTCATCAAGGGCAGCCGTGACAGCCACTTCGAGCGGGTGAGTCATGCGCTCGAACGCAAGAGCCATACGACGGTATTGGAGGTCGATCTCGATGCCATGATCCACAACCTGAATTATTTCCGTGCGCGGCTCCGTCCCGGGGTGCGGCTCGTGGCGATGGTCAAGGCGGCCAGCTACGGCGCCGGGGATTTCGAGGTGGCCCAGATGCTCCAGCATCAGGGGGTCAATTACCTGGCCGTAGCTTTCGCCGACGAAGGGGTGCTGCTCCGCGAGCGGGGAATTAGAATGCCGATCGTCGTTCTGAATGCCGACGAGGGCAGTTTCGATCTGATGGTCGCTCACCGGCTGGAGCCCGAAATATACAATTTCCGTTCGCTGGCGTTTTTTCCGAAAGCCGTCGAACGGGTCGGAGAGGAGAGTTACCCGATCCATATCAAGCTCGATACGGGCATGCACCGGTTGGGTTTTATGGAAGGGGAGTTGGATATGCTGACCGAAACGCTGGGCGAAACTCCGTCGGTGAAGGTCGCTACGATCTTTTCGCACCTGAACTGTTCCGATATGCCCCAGGAGGATCGTTATACGCGGGAGCAGATCGCCCGTTTCGACCGTATGAGCGGCCGTCTGGCTGCGGCGCTTCCCTATCCGGTGCTTCGCCATACGGCCAATTCGGCGGCGATCGAGCGTTTCCCCGAGGCGCAGTTCGACATGTGCCGTCTGGGGTTGGGACTTTACGGTTTCGGCTTCGAGCATAACGACGAGCTGAAACCCGTTTCGACGCTCAAAAGCCGTATCGTGCAGCTCAAGCACCTGTCGGCGGGCGAAGCCGTCGGTTACGGCCGGGCGGGGAAGCTGACGCGTGACAGCGTGACGGCCACCGTGCCGATGGGGTATGCCGACGGACTGGACCGTCATCTGGGGTGCGGCCGGTGGTCGATGCTGGTCGCGGGGCGGCCCGCGCCGATCGTGGGCCGCGTCTGCATGGACAGTTGTATGATCGACGTGACCGACATTCCCGGCGTGGAGGAGGGGGACGAGGTGGTGATCTTCTCCGCGGTGCCG
>ULQK01016199.1_pt1 | contig 13901 bp, 8 predicted proteins | sample 1954371 | NCBI WGS metagenome assembly ULQK01 (sample SAMEA4835652, study PRJEB28245) | human gut metagenome | biome: gut microbiome; material: fecal sample | place: Denmark | collected 2008 | reverse complement strand
AAAAATAATTCAGTATGTTTGTAGTGTAAGGTTGTATATAATTACCTAAATTAATAAATGCGCCTATCCGCTCGTGATGAGTAGGTAGGCGCACAAATATAAGCAATACTAATATTATTACAAAATATAATAGCTTATATTATAGATAATAAAATCTTGAAATTTTACATATCTCAAATAATTACAAGATGCTAAATCCTTTTCACAAATAACGAACCTATTGCTTTCACCAAGTCATAGAAGCCAGCAGCACTGAGCCCGACTGCCACTCCATATAATAGAGCTTCCCACCATTCACTCCCTACTAACAACGGGGATACCTGAAGAAACCAAGCTAAGATACATGTCAACATCCCAATAGCCACAGCCGATAAGATCTTAGCCCACTTATGAGTGTCAATATACGGCACCACCTTAGCTAGCTGAGTGGCTGACATCGTGACGAAAGCCATAATACCGGTAAAGGTAGTCAGATCAATAGTAATAGGCCCTTCTGATGGGATTACCTCTTGCGCCATCAAAGCGAACGGCGTCAATAACATAGCGAACAAAAATAACAATCTTTTCATACTAAAAAAACATTTTAAAAACAACCAAATATAACCAATTAATTTAATACATCATCAGCAAGCCCTCCTAATGTCACAACAGGATTGGCTATATCAAGGATATCATCCAACCTATTCCCAATCCTTCCCATCACGCTCGTATTTCTTAATATATCCATCCCTCCTATCAGTTCCGCCGCAGCTCCGGCAACACCAAGGATATTCCACAGGTTATCATCATCAGGATCCAATGCTATCTGCGATGAATCGACACCAATCCCAGACAATCCAGAAATTTTCTGAATGGAATTACTATGAGCGATATTATTCAATAATGGATACAACCTTGCTCCAGAACGCTCTATCAATCTCAAAAACCCAGGAGATGCGGTGGCTATATCACCTATCGTAAGCAATGAATCAGCCATGAGCTTGTAAGGATAAAACCGCTCCTTCCTGTTTTTCTCCTCCTCGACTGATTGTTCTTTAACAGACTTTCCAAAACTATCATACATAGCCGTATCAAAAAAGACTATTTATAAGATCCACCTCCCTATTATTCCTGCCATCATATTTTACGTCATCACTTAATTTAAATACAGGGAGATTATTTATTCTCCTAAACTGATCCTCATCTATAAAGCCCTGTTCCAAAGCCAATCTTGACGATCTTAATATTTTGTGCTTCTCTTCGCTAAGAGATTGCATCGTATTTTGTTTATCAATAACCTGCTTCCTTCGAACCTCATCATAAAACCACCTATTGTCACCAACAGGACCTCCTTCTGATTTTGTTGACGACATTCCTTTTATATTCAACATCAATCCCGGTATCATATTAAGTACCAACTGCCTTTTCGCCTGTTCCTTGCGCATACGCTCGGCTTCCGCTATCTGGGCTTCTGATTGGGGATCATTCTTGATATTATTAGCTATATCCTCTATAGCCTTCTTATTGGCTCCGGATTGGACTAGCATCTTATATAATAGGTCTTGACCCTCCTTCTCCCACCAGCTATCCATAGATGGGTGGGGAGCCAAAGAAGGAGCGGCGGAGGCTACCGTCTCAGGCACGGGCTGCTGACCTCCGTCTCCCGTACCAGAATCCCGCTGCCCGAACTCGTATCTCATTGGCTCGTTCTCCGGGACACCGTATCTGTTGGAGAACATATCGGCGAACTCAAGCCGCTTCTCGTTTCTTAATGTCGATCCAAGGGGTCTTCCGTATCCTTGATTCCATGCCACGGTAGCGTCCTTATAATTCGTGGCGTTATCAAAATCAGCCTTCGAATACATATAGTAATTATAAACATTGCCTTGAGCGTCCTTATCAAAGAACTTGCCTTGGTTCATGTAGTTCCAGCCTAGCCCCGGTACACGACCTTGATACTCATCCACAAGATAATCCAGTTGTTGGGTCAATGTCGGTTTCTTACCATACCTGCGCTGTAACTCTTTCTTCCTAGGACCAAGCCATTGCTGGATACCAAAGTCACCGGCGGCGCCTAGGGCTTCGGTGTCCCCTCCGGACTCGGCGGCGATGTTCGACAGGATGCCGATAGCTTGCGTTTGTGGTATACCCTTCTTTTCTGTCAGATAATCCCATATCTCATCATACACAGCCATTTTGCTATTTTCTGATCTACGAGGATCAATCACATACTTTCCAGAACCATAATCGCTCCCTGTATTTATACGACCTCCTTCAGCCTTGTCCTCCAACTTATTCTTAGACATAATAGCGTTACGAATAAGAGCATCCTTACCACTCTCTGGAGCAGGATTATAATCCTTGAAAGAGCCTCTCTCCTCAAACTTATCACCTATAGCATCTAATACCTTGGTAGCTATATTAATCGGGAACTCTTGATCATTACTATAAAAATCATATACATCGTAAACACCTAACCTTCCATCCGGACGTCTATAAATAGTAAAATTACCAAACCCTGATAACGGGGTAAGCTCACCAGCAGCTTCGGGATAAAAATCGTACTCAGAAAAAACCGTAGGCTTTCCGGATCTTACCGAATTACGATTCTTCTCAAAGATATCTACCCATTCTCTAGACTTTTTCAAAAACTCCAGCCTACCATAAGCATCATCTGTAACCGGCTTATCGGAACCATATATTTCTCGCTCCGTATCACGAATCTTCTTATCTAACCTCTTTATCTCATCCTTAGTGTCACGATTAAACATCTTCTCAATATCAGCAATAATATTATCGGGGATTCTTATTTCCTTGCTATTTCCGTCAAGACTATTAGGTTGGGATAAGAATCTATCCCATAGCTGTTCACTATATTCATCAACATTAGCTTTGCCATTTCTTCCGTATATAAACTCCTTAACCTTATCGGGAAGACTGGCATTTGAGGCTACCACATCAGGTGTTACATTCTCATACAACCTCCTTCTTACGGCGTTACCTATGATGTCTTTTAAATACAAAGCTCTATCAGATACATCTTGTCTTACATACATAGGATCATTACCAGTAGGACCTCCTTCGGCTTTCCGCTCAATTTTCTCTCCCCATAACCCATATTTCTCCCTAGGCCATATGCCGTCTATGGCATCCACATAACCAACAGGGTACTCCCCTTCCAGACGCCGGTCCCGTCGCTCGTCCGCTGGGTACAGGGCGTTGGCCAACGGCTGCGTGATATGACCCAACCCCTTATCCTTGGAACTCGACATAGCATCCACCACAGTCCGATATACAGGTCTTAATTTCTCAGGCAAATACAACCCCGCCTCATCAACCAGCTCGCCTATCTTCTTATTTATACCCCTAATGCTGAAATTATAATTACCCATGCCATTATTCAACGGAGACAACGCACCTCTTATCCCATTCATACCCTTAACAGCAGCTCCTCCGCTAAGGATATCAAACTCCGGGGATACGTTCCTTAAAGGACTATCATCCATACCCCTGAAATACATAGGACGCTCGCCTCTTACGACACGATCAAGATCCTCCTTATACAAATCCTTTATCCATGAAGGGATTTCCTCTTTCTTGTCTTTCTTAGCCATAAATCACGTTTTCTACAAAGATATACATAATCGGATGCAGGATAAAACAATAGGCGAGTACATGATCTTAATCACCTACCCGCCTACGCTTTTCAATGCATGTGATAAGCCGCTAGAGCTTTCTTAGCCGAATCCCTCGACTTGTACTTGGCTGGCCATAACTTTCCGGTCTTGTTACTAACTACTCTCCAATCACTTCCTACTTTCTTGATGCACCCCGATTTAGGGCACTTACCTGATTTACTAACAGCAGATCTCTTTTTCACCATATCATTGCGTATTAACAGTTATGCTATAATCTTGTAAGTTTATATCAACATTGACAATCTTCGAACTACCAAAATCATATACACACAAATTTAAATTTCCATATAAAACACCAGCGATAACATCGGCATAGAAAGCAACCTCATTACCATCCATAGCATTATAAAAATACAGATACATATGCTGTTTATTAATAACACAGCTTTTTATCTTGTCAAAACCTTCCTTGGTAGTATTTTTCTTAAAATCAATTCCTTCTAAAATATAGCTTGAGATATCCACTCCAGAAGAACCTATCTCCTTATAAGTTCCATCATCCATCAAGGCCTTATCACCCTTACCTTTCATCTTAAGATGAAGTTGATTATCAAAATCTATATCCTCTTCAGTATTTTTCAAAGAATTTACAAGAACTATCTCGGAATCATCTGATGCAGCAACATTTAAATTAGAATGAATATATCCAACACTTAGATTAGGATAAACAGAGATAGATATATCCATAAAGCCCATACTAAGAATGGTATTTGAACCGCTGATGTAAATAGTGATACAATCATTCATTTGATCATTAAAAACCATCAAATCATTAATATTCACGCCACCTAACGCTTCCACAAAAGAATTGTTAGGTCTTATCATCCTGACATTGGACGTAGAACTACCATCAAACAACGACTTTATAGTATTATATTGAGATTGAGGCAAAGTAGTAGATTGATCTCCTGCAAGCTGTAAGATGATAGCTAAAAAAGCATCCTCATCATCACTTTTAGCTACTGCGTCCTTCCACGTACCATCACCACAAAGGAACCTACCCTCATCCCCCTTAGCAGGAGCCGGCACCAATCCCGCAGCGCCAGCCCCGGACGCCGTGGCGCCAACCATATCCTTGACCTTATCAAGCCTACTTTCTATTTGACCTCCATTGTACTTACCGATAAAATCTTCCATATCATTTCAATATATAAGAGGAGGCGGCAAATACCCCTACCCCCCCATATGTTAATAAATCAATAAATTTTCTCATCATTACTAAACCATCTTACTATCATCTTGAACCGGCTCTCAATGTCATTCACGAACCTTGCCAAGAACCAATCGCCACGAAGACGATCACGCCACCTCCGGTGATAATCGACAGCCCTGGGGTCGATCTTACGGTCAATGTCATTCACATCCTTAACCCATATCGGGAGATTGTTCGTATCGTCTTTAACCTCGTTAAAATAGTCATTTATATTTATCTTCTGATCAACCTCCGTCACCAGTATCTCACGGCTATCGTCATTGGTTACAGGATACCTTAACCGCTGGCTCATATCGTTCTTGTCAGCGATAACCATCCGAAGCTCACCGCTGTTGTTGGTATCGTTATAAAACCATGCCTTATTGAATCCGGTAGTCCTAAGAATTTGGTAATTAACCTCATCCTGATACCTTCTGGCATCCATCCGATATTGGTAGTTCGTGAGGATCTTATTCACATACTGCTCACGTACCGGAACCTCTATAACGAACGGATATAGCTTACCGTAAAATACTTGATACGATTGGTTGGTCAATCCATGAGACCATAACCCTATCTCCTGACTTTCACTTGAGTAGTTCTTTCCAGACTGGAAATAATGCTGGTGCTCGATATAATAATCAGGGGTGTAGGATAAATATGATTTCCACTCACCCTTCAGGCAGTTATATCCAACGGTAAAGGAGACGTCTGTGAAATGGCTGGCGTCCTGTAGCTCCACCGCCTGCCCGTTCCTGTAGAACCGGCCGCCACGGAATTGGTACTCGCTCGGATTCCCTACCGGTATATAATCTTTCTTGGTTATCAGAACTCTCTTGAACCGATTGTCCCAGCCCATGGATAGCCCTATACCAAAGAACTTGTTATCGATATCATAATAAGACAACTCAGCGTCCGTATCAGCGTTATATATCCGGCTACGGATGATCTTCATCTGAAGATGCTCCTTAAACCAGTTTCTAAGCCCCGGTGTGACCTCCGTAAGATTCCTGCCATTAGAATCTACCTTAAACACCTGACCACGCCTTAAATCGACCCAAAAATGCCCAAACTCGCAACTGATCATATCCCGGCTCTGGGTCCCGGAATATCCTAACGTCGTATTATTATACTCGATACCACGAGAGGCGAAAAGACCACCTGTCCCTAGTTCGCTATTCTCCGGGGATATTCTCTCCGCCAACACGTCTATGGCGTTGTACAACCCTACCTGATTCTCGAAGCGGGCTAATATCTGATCCGACTCTATCCCCTTCATGCTTATGAGTTTCCCAAATGAGGTCTTGAACTCATGGTAATCCATAGGCTTGTACGACAGCCAAGGATCGGTCATGCCGTTCTCTGAAACGTCGGCGGTGCTCCATATGACGCCGTTGGGTCTTTGGTAGGCGCAGTCCCAAAAATTGCTATCATACGTCTCTGGTAATGACCTTCCGCCTAGCGTAAAACGATTCTTGTACACAGGACTCATCTTAAACACATTATCCCTTGATATAGGGACATTACGCTCTTGGGTCCATGATATATAATCCCCTACTTCTGGATAGAATCCCTCATAAGGCTCAGGTCCAGCTATACGGAAATTACAATTAATCTCAGACTCCACTAAAAACTGAGGTATGCCGTAAAAATACAGAAAGAAACGACCACTAAGATACATATCCCCGGTCTTGCAAGCCATCTCATAAGCACTCTTACGGCTAGGGAACGAATATAGCGATCCAGTATCCGTGTCAGTCTTATTAAGATAATCCTCCCCGGTATCATAATTAACAAAATAACGTGGATACCCGATATTCCTATAGTCGTAGTAAGGGAATGGTATCATATCTCCCTGACCAAACTGGGTCAAGTAAAACATAGGCATTTTTCTTTTAAGCGAGAATCTGGATATAAACACATCACCTCCAAAAACAGGTTTACGCTTATCCTCATCCATCAACCCGCACCCGCCTAACGACACCCACCTGATATCCTCTATCTGTCCGTATTGAGCTGGAGAATATTTCTTTATCCTCATATAGGGGCAGGATACGAAAGATTCACGTGTCATAAAATGAGGCGTCATACCAGCCACCTCATCGTTACGAATATTACACTCATCCTGAATACGGCTGGTATCATAACTTGAAACCAACTCCGGATATTCAAGCATATACTTATCCATACCAAATGACATGAACAACGAATGCTCACGATCGAGATTATTTACAACTATAGGCTTACCGCCTACTACTTTCCCTTGTGATGAGATATCCGTTACCGGATACAATCCGCTTTTAATATACTTAGCCGTAGATAATCCACGCAACTCTGATGCCCCTGTTTTTTGGTAAAATAGATTATAATGAGCGACAGAAGTATAATAATAAGCGTAATTCCATCTAGGTCCCCTATCTATCAAGGCCGTTAACCACTGATACCTGTACTTCCCTATATCCACGACAGACTGGGAGGTAGCCTTGGCGATACCTGTAGCCAGACGGATAGCCGTCAGCGCTATGCCGACAGGGTTGGCTAAAAAAAACACGCCTCCACCGACATATTGTTGGGACGCCGATTGATATGTATATTCAGCTATAGCGGATATTAAATTAGCCATAGCCTCCACCGTAGCCAATGACGTTGCCATACTATAAGCCTTACTTCCTAATATCGTCCATTTAGGGTGATCCTCCACCTCCCTGAATATACCGGAGGATTTACCTAATTGATAACCATCAACAAGGCACTCAGTGGGAGCATCAGGCTTGTTGAAGGCAATATCAGGGCTTAAGAATGAATACCAGATATTACCCTTCCTGTTAAACGGATGCGTTATAAAATTCTCACGATTAATATCCTTATAGATATACATATCATCAGACAAATCATTGTAAGGATAATTAGGATAAAGGTTAGCCGATCCGTCGGGATCATCGTACTTAAACATATCATAAGCCAGACCGGTACCGATAACGCTCTTATCCAATGTCCTATCGCCCCTATACAACTCATATCCTATTATGGAATCCCTTCTATCCTTATCTATAAGGCCATTCTCTACCGCTATATCCAGAAACTCATTAACGATATCGTCATCAAGCATCACCCCCATAGGATAAATATAGGAGTCAACTCCATATTGACCGGTCAGTTGAGACGGATTACCCATAAAAGGAGCGACAGAGTTATCCGGGAACTTGTAATGACGTATAGGTTTCTGACAAAATGTGGTTGACGTATTGGGGTACTCAGCGTTATCCCCATTACCAGTGAAGTAAGACTTACCCTCAACGGATTTAGGAGACCCATAGTATTTCGTCAAAGAATCTATTATATCCTTCCTCTTCGATCCTCCCGACGATATCCCGATCTTACTTGAATCATACAACTCAAAATTAGCCGGATACTTATTGATAGATTCCCAATAACCAAAATCACCATACTGATAAGGTCTAGGAGCACAATCAGCGGGTTTATCTCCACATGAGATGCATTTCGCCTCATATGTGACAAATCTCCTTAATTTCAGTTCTTTCGTAAAGAAGAATACGTATTTCACCTCCAGTGGCCGAATGCCAAAACAGAACGGGGCAGGGAAAATGGCGGTGCCGGCCGTATAGAATCCTGCAAGTTCCTTCATGTCCTGCCTCATGGCGAAACCGGTGAAGAACACACATACCGCTGGCTCAATACAAACATATATCTTATGGAAAGTAGTCTTGTCATCATTCCAGAACAAGTACTTTGGCATCATAAATATCTTATGATCCACGTAATTCACTATAACACCTTTCTTGGCATCATTAGCCAAAGGATTAGGAGCCACGGTACCTTCCTTATCCGAGAAAAATGTTATACGAACCTTGTTGTATGATGATGAGTCACCGATCGGATAATTATAGTTACCCATCATCTCTATATACATAATACCGTTATCAGGATCGGATAAACCGCTTACGTATTTTTCGTAATCCAACTCCACCCATCTGGCGTATGAGGATACATGTGGATAGAACTTGAAATAAGTCAAGTTGCTTCTACCGAACCAATTGGTCTTGGCGTCAATATCATTCTGCACAGACACACGATCTTCCCAATCAGTAGATATGCCGGTATTGAACTTAGAGTTATCACCATCACCAAAAAGACACATGGCGTTCTCAATACCAAACTGACTCTCATATTGAGGGAAGTACTTTTTCATTGAATCCATCAATATATCAAGCATAGTCTCGGTATGCTTCTTGCCTTCCCACCCATCGCCTTGGAATAAGAACGTACATTTACCCAATGACCTACCTCCTTGGAACGTGGGTAGTTGAACATCATTAATAGTAGGATTCACGTAAGGATCACCTACCGAACACCCATTAGTACATATACCCTCATCATATAACTGCCGGACATTAGACATATCCTGACACAAGACCAAGGCGGAAGAATCTATATTAGACGGGAATTTGTCCTCATCCTGACCATCCAGCCATTCTTGAACCAGATCTATGATATTCTTACCTCCACTGGAGTAATTATCGAAATCACACAATACAGAAAATTTCCTTTGTGACTCGGCGTTACTTTGTATTAAGGTGGTAGGCTCTGTCTCCGTATAATCACTAGCCAACTTATATGTAAAATCAATCCTAGAATCCACCAAAGAGTTTTTATCCAATATAGTCCTGGTCTCTATCCTCTCGATATCATCACATCCACTAGGGAAATCGGGAGCCTTTATACCGTCTTGATCCTCTGGCAATGATATAGCCGCGCATAACTCGTCAGTAATACCTACATTAGATTCTATGATATCACACAAGTTCTCTATATTATCAGCGATATAATCAATAGCATCATCTACCGTAACATCTTCCCCCATCGTGTTGATAACGAATTGGGTCTCTCCTACCGTGGCATATTCCTGCTCTACATATCTGAGTTGCTTAACATCTAGCTGATTCTTGCATTCTCCCCCAAAATCATCAAATCCCCAAGACGGGTCGTTTATGATCTTTGCCGTATTCTTAAACTGCCAAAGATAACGGCGGCTGTTCCCGGCGCACTGCGGGTTGTTCTCCAATACCGAAGCCGCTGATAGGTCTTCAGAGTTGCCGTCCTCATCAACGATAACCTCCATCTCCTCCCTTGTGGCCGGACGAGGGATAAGCGGGAATCTAGCCGTCCTGTATCCTGTATTGGTAAAGAATCTTATACCCAACGGATATACCTCGTCACGCATGAAAGAGGCGTATTTAGAGCAAGCCACACCGTCTTTATATAGATTCTCCGTGGCTATCGATGTCTGCCATTTAACGAAATGACCCAAGAAATTAACGACCGGTTGAAGATTCCATTCATTCTCCACGGTCAAGCCGTATTGAAGAAGACGATTCCCGACAGACGTCATGCCTCTGGCTGTCTTATATACCGGTATTTCCTTGGATAACTTCTCCATGGTCGTACGCTCGCTATACTGATCCGTAAGGTAATAGATGGTCCTTTCCGTTATCGGATGTATACCTTCTATGAAATACTCAAGAACCGGGCTTTGCTCACCATTAAACCCAACCGTGTTCTGTATAACACCTATCTTATAATGAGATACCTGCTTATCTATATTGGATACAGTAAGCCGGATACCCATGTTGGTTGATTTGCCCCATAAGCCATCACGAATGACTATATCCTGACGATCGAATATCATGATAGGGTTGGTCAATGAGCAATATCCGGTCTTCTCTATCCCGAACTCATCGCACAACGCCACGCAGAACTGGTAGGTCCCGGCACGCAGGCTTCCCCCGAACTCCACGACCTCAGGCTCCACGCACGGGGCCGTCAGCAGCGGGAATACCAGTAGCTTCTCGCAAGCCAGCCTACACCTCTCTATTGGCTTATCATCCCCACATGTCTTATATCCATGATAATGATACCAGAAGTCACCATCATCATCCGGATTAAGTGCCTTGTCAACCATAACATATCGCTGGGGGTTATATCCATCAGTCCAGTATATCACCTTACCACACTTCTCATCCTTGATCTCTATATCAAAGATCGGGTGATGAATGGAAAAGTTAAGACAAGGGTCATCGGTCCCATCCTCTATCAACACCTCCATCAAATCACATATCTCATCGAAACGACCATCCGACTCCTCAAGCCTCTCGCCAAGGATACGATGAATATCTTTCCCTGATCCCGCTAATTGATCCTCTACGGTCTTGACATAATCCAATGACCTCATGAACGTGATCTTAGAGGTGTTGTTATCAGGATTCACCAGAAAGAAATAAGTGTTATCACCAGCTATATCATTCTTATACCCAATAACCTTATAGCCATCAAATCGCTTACATAAAAGGGTACTAGGCTCGTTCTGGATCTTAAGCTGACTCCCATCGTCACCCTCTATGGTAGCGTTCAAGGCGAAACTGTACTCAGACGGGGATAGGTCCTGTGGATGCTTATCCCTGTTCATCCCGGAATCGGGAACCGCTATATTAGAATTATTTTGCACGATGTTATGTTTTTCGCAAATATAGCAAATCCGCCAGATAATCACTTATGTGGCGGATTCTAATAAACTGTACGTATTATGCAAAACATTCAAATCGCACAAAAATAGAAAATCCTTCTGACTCTTACAAGCCAGAAGGAAAATCTAAACACTTTGCAACGTTTACCCCTAATGAAAATACAAAAACATAATAATTATGGATTTTTCCCCATGTAGCTTGATTGCTTGTCGGCGTCCTCTACGGATATGTAGAAGAACCCGTTAGTCACGTATCTCTCATTGACGTCCACAAAATCAGTAGATCCTTTGTCCACCCCTTTCTTCGATCCCTCATCACACACAGCGACCAGACTATTAAAGTCATTGGAATAACCTACGACTACACCGTGCATATCCCGATTTCGAGGATCGAATACGTACCTCATCTTACACCTATCGTAAGCTAACTCTAAAGAGCTTTTGCTTAGCCTATCATCCAGCCCCGCTCCTGCTACCAAAGCTAAAACACTCTTTGATATGTCACTCATGGTAGTATCCTTGGCCGGAGCCTTAGGTATAGAAACGCCTTCCATGACAAAATCCAACGCCTTATCTACAAGACCATCGAAATCATCATCTCTTATATAATCCTTAAGCACCTCCAGTATATATAACCGGACATGGAGTTCGTTATTGACATCATTCAATGTAATCATAATACTAGTTTTTGGCAAAGCTAGATTATTTCTGTGCAATAAAAGATCAAATATGTCATAAGCGAAGGACTAAAAAAAATAAAAACTCCCCCATCCTCACGGACGAGAGAGCTGATAGATATTTGTATTATGAAAAAGAATAATCACTCACCTATTCTTACAATACAGTCACGAGACTCCTTGTTGTAGATCATCGTGCCTACCTTAGAATACAAGGTCTTTATATTTTGCCAATTATCCTCACCATGAGCGGATACGTTAGTGGGAGCGTCACCGGTATAAACCTCCTCGCCTCCGATATTGACAAAATCATATCCACGTTTCTCCATAGAACCGCCCTTATATGCCGTGAATTTGATAGTGACATTACCTTTCTCACGACCACCATACCAGTTACCGTATATACTGCATCTGATCTCAAGAGGTAATTTATCGTAATTATCGCCATCCAACAACGGTCCCATCTGGATCAAGGCGGCCTCATTACCTGATTCCATGTTATCACCACCGTGGATAAGATAATCACCTACCCGCTCCTGCGTGGTCTGGTACTGTTTACTCCAACCAACAAGCTTGCCGTCAACGTCCGGGAGGCCGGTGTTGTCGAAGCCGGTTGCCGTATCGAAGTCAATGCCATCCTCGTCAGCCCAGATATACCTAAGCACAAGGAAATCGAACTCCGGGATGATCACCACCGGGACGGACTCCTGCCTGCACACGAACGTCTTCTCCTCCTTGGTGCCTTCTTTTATAACTTTGTACGTAGCCTGACGTATCTCTCCAGTCTCATTGATATCAGCGGCAACCCTAACCTCAGCAGGGCCGGTACCACTTGTCTTATCTAAATGTATCCAATCAGCCATATCATCGTATTTTGTTAAACCATTTTAATATACTTATCGAAAGCGTTGGGCCACATCCGCTCATAAGACAACATCCTTCTCCTATTATCCTCAGCCAGTTCCCGATAATCATTTAACGTGATCATCGACATCTTAAGCTCCTTCATAGCCCTAGCGAACTTACCCGGTTCCTGTTGGGCGTATAGCTTATAAGCGTCACCAGCGCCTTGTATCAAGCCATTCACAGCGGCATTCTCGAAGATCTTCATCTTGATATACGTCTCGACATAATCCTCAAGGTATCCTAACGCCGTTTCAGGTATATATGGGAGACCGTCATCATCCTTGGGTGTAGCACGATATATGATGTAAATAAATCCATCAAACCCGGTATACATAGTATTGCCGGATATAGTTATATCATAATTATCCCAATCGTACTTATCCCGATATTTGTCGGCGGCGCAATCACGCCTCAGTCCTCGACCTATAGACAGCCTTACGGGATGATGGTAATGAAATCGAACCTCGTGAGACCCGATATATATCCTCTCCGTGATCGTCTTCTCAAACTCCTCCTTACAGCACTCGGTGCAGGAGTTCCAACGGAACCCACGCTCGGTGCGCTCGACCCAGCCGATCTCGTGTTGGAGGTCAGCCTTAGCCTTGTCGCCGCCAGGAATCTCACAGATAAGAGGCTCACACCTATAGGCGTCAAGCATGTCGAAAAAATCGGAAGGCAATACCGCCTGTTTATTACTGGTCTTGACAACCGCCTCTGACATGACCGCTATAACACCCCCGAACCTTTTCAAGGCGATCTCAGCCCACCTATAAACAGACGAGGTATCTATAGCCCCGCTATCATCGTATTTATGTAAATCGGCCTTGATCTCGGCCAATAGCCCTTTTATAGTCATATTTAAGTCTTTTGCACAAAGATATGTATTTGAATCCGTGATACAAAAAAAA
>ULQK01071048.1_pt1 | contig 13934 bp, 8 predicted proteins | sample 1954371 | NCBI WGS metagenome assembly ULQK01 (sample SAMEA4835652, study PRJEB28245) | human gut metagenome | biome: gut microbiome; material: fecal sample | place: Denmark | collected 2008 | reverse complement strand
TCACTGACGAAATAAAACAAATACAAATACGCTGACATCACGTCCGGGCAAATCAGCGGCTGATACTTTCTGGGCATCAGCCGCATTTTTGCATAAAAAAAGAAGCCACAAAAAGTGACTTCTTTTGGCGCAGAAAGAGGGATTTGAAATTTAAAAACTCATAGCAAATCGTTGATAGCTTTATTAACTTTGTCAGCTACACGGCGGTGTTCTTCGTTGAAAGTATGTTGATAAATCGTTTTAAGCATATACGGTGTGCTGTGACCAAGTCTTTCCATTGCATATTTATCTGAAATGCCTAACTGCAACATAAGACTTGCGTTTGCGTGTCTGAGGGAATGCATTGTAAAGCGTCGCATACCGTACTTTTCCTGCAACTTGAAAAATCTATCTAAAATCATATTAGGCGTAAGATTGTTTACGATATAATCGCCCTTATGTTCGATAGAATCAAGTCTTTTTATCAAATAGTCGGGTACAGCAAGCTCTCTCGTGCTTGTAAAACTTTTATTTGTACTTTTTTCGATTAATTTGTTATTTTCGTTTGGCACAATTGCACCCTTAACGTAAATACGGCAATTACGATAATTGCTCCACTTCAGAGCTTGAATTTCCGATTGTCGCAAGCCGAGTAATAATGCAAACAGTACAGGTATTTCAATATCTTCGCCATAAACAGATGATATAATCGTGTGCATTTCATCAGGTGTAGGTACTATATAATTAACCGGTTCTTTCGGTTTAAGACGTATTGATGATGTGTCTATTTCGATTCGATTTTGCTTGAAAACAGCTGTAATTAAACCGAATTGATTGTTTATCGTTTTGGATGCGTATTTGATTGCATTGTGATTAGCCCACTTTTGCAACACTAATTCATTGATTTCTGACAATGTAAGATTGTTAATATAATCGTAAGCGTTTCGCTGAAGTATACGGTATCCTCTAATAGTTGATGGCGACAGAATGTTTTCTTTACTCCTTATGTATTGTTCTAAAGCGGTTTCGAAAGTCAAGGTATTGTTAGCATCTTCGCTTTCGAGGATAAGCACAAGTTTGTCAAGTAATTGTTTTTTCGTCATATTTTATCTCCATTTCCAATTAATTCGATTATTATAACACATTTGGGAATGTAAGTCCAATATTCCAAAGCACAGTTCGTCTGTGCTTTTTATTTTTATTAAAAGGAGGTGAGCTGATGCCGGCAAAGATAATTGATTTTACAGCACCGCACAAACGTAAAACAGAAAGCGAAATTGAAATATCAAAAGTTGAGAAGATGGCTCTTGACAATAAGATGAGCTACGGACAGTATGTAGCTATGATTGAAGAAGAAAAGAAGAAAGGATACACGCAACAGTAATCAATTTAACAGGTGCGACACCGTGTCGCACCTATATGAGAGCGACAGAATCCTATGGCAGTGCAACTCTGCCGGCTCTCACCATCGGAACACAGTATTAAGAGGTAGTTTCTTATGATGGGAATGGAAGTGTTCCGTAACATCGGGCGATGATAGCTACATCGAGGACGGAAAAGTAAGCCTGCCGTCCTTTCCCGGTGTTATTTTTAAAAGAGGCTTGATTTTTATGTGTTGCGACAGCAACAGAAAGAAGAGGTTTACTTATGAAAAAAATCATTACTGTAGCTAATCAGAAAGGCGGAGTAGGTAAAACTACAACCGTTGTAAATCTTGCGGCTAATCTCAAGCGTGAAGGATACAATGTCCTTTGCATCGACCTTGACGGACAGGGTAATCTGTCTGACTATCTCGGATATACAGGTGACGAAGGAACGCCGGTTATTACCGACTTGATCAAGGCTGAAATGTCTAAGAATATCACAGATGATATGATAAATGCCGCTATTCTGACAAGCGTCGCTGACGGAATAGACTACATTCCGTCCGACATCTCACTGTCTATGGCAGATATGTTTATGGCATCCGCAATCGGCAGAGAAATGATACTTCGCAAGCTGCTGTCAAAAGCAATTTTCGATAAATATGACTACATAATAATCGACTGTTTACCATCGCTTGGAATCCTTGTTGTCAATGCACTTGTAGCCGCTAATGGTGTACTGATACCTGTACAGACACAGAAATTTGCACTGAACGGGATAATCCAGTTTGAAGAAATCATCGCAATGGCAAAAGAACTTAATCCGACACTTTCTGTATACGGTGTTATCGAAACAATGTGCGATAACACGAATATGACAAAAGGTGTTGACGAAGCACTCAAGAGCAGATACGGCAATCTTGTTTTTGAGAGCCGTATATCAAAAAGTGTTATGGCGAGCAACAGTACGGCGGAGCAGAAAGCTATGACGATAAACACAAAACTCGGCGGACAGTACGCTGAGCTGACGAGAGAACTTATAGAAAGGTGCAAATAATATGGCATTTGATTTTACAAATATAAAGGCAAAAGGAAAGCTCAATGGTGGGCTTTCCTCTTTTTCTTCTCTGCCAGCTGAGGATGATACGATTAAAATAACACCTATACCGATAGATATGATAGACCCTTATACAGAAAGTCTGCACCCGTTTAAATCATATACCGTTGATAAAATTGACGAGCTTGCAGAGAGCATAAAGGTCAACGGCTTATTACAGCCGATTATCGTCAGCCGTAAATCTGACGGACGCTATATGATTATAGCCGGACACAACCGTTTCCGTGCGTGTCAGAAAAACAACATGGACACTATAGACGCAGTTGTCAGAAATGAACTTACGGCTACACAGCGAAAGTTGATGATGGTTGATACAAACCTTGAACAAAGGCATAAGCTGACCGCCAAAGAACGTGCGTTAGCGTATAAAATAAAGCAGGATTGCTTGAAAGAACTCGGAGCAACAAACCCTACAGCAGTAATTGCAAAGGAGAACGGCGAAAGCCGTAAATCAGTACAGAGATACATTGCAATCAGCAGGCTAACACCGGAACTGCTCGATATGGTTGACACAGACAGAATTAAATTATCTGTCGGCGTTACGGTATCAGCTGTAGATACAGAAACTCAGAATAGCTTATCGGAGTATCTCATCAGCGAGGGCGAAAAGGCAACCGTAGATGAAAAACAGGCAAAAGAAATACAGCTTGAAGCAACTGTTAAGCCGCTATCGGTTGATGATATTGCAGAAATCCTTGAAAAAAAGCCACAGAAAGAAAAAAAGCAAAGCGATATAATCAAAATCCATTACGCTGACATAGCAGACAGTGTTATGGGACTGCCGAAGGAAGAAATCGAACCGCTTGTGCGTTGGCTCTTGACTAATAATCAATCTCAGATTGCCGATTACTGCAATGATAAAGGTTTTGTTTCCGTTGCCGAAACAACTGCCGATAGCGAAGCAGAGAGTATTGACGGTATTCTGATGGATGATGAGGATGAATTCAAAATATGAAAAAGGAGAAAAATATGACCGATAAGATAAGAATATTTGTCGATATGGATGGTACTCTTGCAAGGTTTCACGACGAAAACTTGTATCTTGAACGGATGTTTGAGAAAGGCTTTTTCAGAGATTTAAAGCCTTTTTCAAACGCTGTTGATGCAATAAAACGCATCATAGATAATCATCCAAATGTCGATGTGTATGTGCTGTCGGCGACTATCACAACACCTTATTGCCTCGAAGAAAAAAACGCATGGCTTGATAAGTATCTGCCTAACGTAGACAAAGAACACAGAATACTCATGGAAAGCTCCGCCGGCTTTAAGTCACTTTGTGTGCCGGGCAATTATATGTACAAAGACGATAACGGCAAATATCATATCAAAATATCTGAAAATGATATTTTGATAGATGATTATAACAAAAACCTTGAAGGATGGGAAAGAGATGGTGGTACGGCAATTAAAGCCAAAAACAACATTAATCACAAAGGTTTGTATGGTGCCTTGTGGAATGGTGAGTTGATAGATGTAACAGATACCGCTGATAGTATAGCGAAACGTCTGACCGAGATTATCGTGAGCCGGGAAAAAGGCATTGAAGAAAGCCACTACAATGAAGATGATGAAGAATTAGAAATTGATTGAATAACCATTGTCAAGGAAAAAAGGAGAAAAATATGACTGCAACAGAAAACAAAATAAACCATATTGTCGCTATCACAAACGGTAGCGACATTTATTTTCCGAAAAAACTTATGGCAAGGCGTGATCTTGCCGATGATACAAAACTGCTTTTTGCGGTGGCTATGACCGATCATTGCAATATGACGGTATCGGAATTTTCGGATTTTCTTTTAACTCACGTTAGTGAGCAGGCTAAAACAAAGAGGGCTAAGCGAGAGATAAAAAGACTTGCAGGACAGCTCGATGAAATACTCGGTTAAAAAAACGGAGGACAGACAAATGAACGAAAAGCTGAACACAGTATTTGACATTATCAATGCCACAAATACCGTCAGTGCGAACCGCTACCTGTCACACGCTCTTGGTGCGGAGGTAGCTATTATATACAATGCGTTGCTTGCAAAGTATGCATACTACAGCAAGCACGATATGACACCGGATGACTGGTTTTACTCAACTATTGATGACTTATGGCGAAGCACCGCTTTGTCCGAAAAGACACAGAAAAGAGCCATAGCCATTCTTGTAAAAGAGGGGCTTATCGAATGCAAACGTAAAGGAATGCCTGCAAAGCGTTCCTTTTTTATTTGCAACGCTTACGAAAAAATAGTTGCACTTATCGAAAAAGGTAAAGAAATTCTTGGTGAAACTACTGCGGAAACCGCAAAATCAAAGGCAATAGAAGGTGATTCTGCTGTTCAGCCAAAACGGCAGAACAAGAACAGCCGAAAGTCAGCAACAAGTTACGCCGTTTCGGCAGAACATACTTATAAAACAAAAGAAAATAATCAGAAGTTATATAAACATCAGCAAAAGACGGTTGCTGATGTTATGCAGACAGCTATAGACAAAGGTACTTACTATCACGGCGAATATAAGACACCGGGAGAAGTATCCGAAGCTGTCAGCAGCATTGATACGAACGGTATGCAATACATATTAGATTGCTGTGAAAAATACAGCACCAAAATAAGAAATCTGAAAGCGTACATAACATCGCTTATTTTTACAATGGCAAACAGCTGTCAAACAACGATACGTTCTCAGATTGAAGAAAACAGTAACAGTAGTTTTGACGTGTACAAGCTCGACGAATGGGCATTGGAGCAATACGCCACAGGCATTTAAAGCCTGCAGAAAAAAGAAAAGTATTCTGTAGGCTGAAACACAAACTCAATCATCGTTTAAAGGAGAATATACTATGCTTACCTCAAAGCAGTATCACGACTTACTGAAAGCCAAGCTCAGACGCTTCAGCAGGTCGCAGGAAGAATGGAAAAGGTTCCTTGAAACCTCGTCAAGAATGTACAAATACGGTTTTAAGGAAAGCGTATCTATCTTTGCACAAAAGCCGAATGCTACAGCCTGTGCCGAGATAAAAACGTGGAAAAAGGCAACGAACCGCCGTGTTATCCGTACAAGCGAAGCAATCGGTCTTGTATATTCGACCGATAACGTCAATGTTACAAGTATACGCTATGTGTTTGACATAGCAAATACAGTCAAGATGAATGAGCAGTCGAAAACTCCGTATTTTTGGCAAATAGACAATACCAGTGAAGAACGTGTGTACAACGAACTTAAGCAGGCATACGGCGTTACGGACGCAATCAACCTTGAAGAAGCAATCAAGAAAATTGTCCGTGAACGCATAGCATACTTGACAAAAGATGTACAAAGTAATATAATAAAATCAGTGGAAGGCTCGGCGGCGGAAGAACTTGACGAATTCGCTTTATCGGCGGTTTGCGAACGCTTCGCCGGTGAGAGTGCCACATACGCAATACTTCACCGTTGCGGTATCGAATATGACGCAGATTTCAGCGACATATACAATTTTGACACTGTAAACGCTATAACCGCTGTCGGAGATATTATCAATCAGACAAGCGAAGAAGTATTACGCAGTATCGAAAAAACAATGAAAGCTATTCTGAAGGAGGAATACTATGAACGCATACGAGAAACAGCCCGAAACGATAACGAAAGTGATAGACGGCGTGGAGATAACATACAAATTCGACAGGGAAACGGAAACATATCTTCCGTTCTCGGATATGAAGGAGGAGAAGATCGACATCGGCAAGTACGGCAGGATGAGGCTGAAATTTCTCAGAGAGCAGAAACCGATACCGATGACGTTCAATCAGCTGATGATAAACGGAGAGCTGGAGCAGCATCTGCTGACAGTGAACGAGCAGTGTATCAGCAGAGTGTCGGAATTCGTGGAGAAGAACAGGGAGAAGTACGGAGCGACGGACGCATTGCAGAACAGCAATCCGCTCGAATGGACGAGAATCTGCAATTCGCTGAGAATGATGGCAGAGGAACAGGTACTCAGCGAGATAGTTTACGCATAACCGAACAAGAAACAGCAGTATCAAGCGAAAATGATACTGTTGTTTCTTTATCCGAAGAAAATGAGATTACCGAAACTCTTACAGGAGAAGAAATTCAGATTATCCTGCGTTATGACCGCTTTCTGAAACACAGCAAGTCGGAAATAGCAGGATTTTTTCTTTCTGACAGCAATGAAATTAATCGTGCCGAGTATCTGAAATCTGCTTACGATGAAGCCTATACCGAGATTATGGTAGGCGATCAGCGGTACGGTTATCATAACGATATACACGGACTCGAGCTATGGAAAGGTCCGAGTTATCTCAGTATGACGGCAAATATGCACATAAGTTGGGATTGTGCTGCAGACATAGTCAATGATATGATAAATTCGCACGAATACTTGTCAGCCGACGAGCTTGACAAGCAGGCTGACTATGTGGATATAGAGCCGCAGAAAGAAGAAAATGGGGAGCAGCTCACTTTCTTTGAAATGAACTTACCGGCTGTCACAGAAAGCTCTGTACTTCCGGTAGAAAATATCAAGTCTGAACATTTTGATAATCTGTTAAGGCTCGGAAGTATCAAAAACCGTAACAGCAGACAGACAATAATTGTATACTTCAAAAAGCCCGGTCATACTGCACAGGAACGTGCGGATTTTCTTAAATCGCAGTATCTTACACATTATCGAGAAGAAATTAACGATACCGCTTTCGGTATAAAGAGCCTCGATAATAAGTTATCGGCGTACTTTTCCGAAAGCGGTGTTACATTAAAAGCGGGAGAAAGTGTATTTTCAGTTGGCGGAAAGTCGGAAAGCATATCCTGGACGGAAGCTACAGACAGAATACAGAAAATGCTTGATGAAGGCACTTACGCACCGCAGACTGTGATTGACGCATCAACAGAAATTGAAGCAAAACAGACAGCAAACAGTATGTGGGAGTTATGGCGGGGCCAGAACAAGGACAGTAATATCAGACTTGATATTGATGACAGCGATTTTACGCATACATCAGAAACAATAGGATGTATAGCGGAAAAACTGCTTCATGACCGTGAATGGCTTGAAAAAACAGCCAACGCTTTTATGCGTTATGCCTATGAATGGCAAGCTGACCGCTCAGTACAGAGATTTAACGGTTATATGTACAACCCGGTTACCGTATCTGCAGAGCTATCTGACCTGCTGAAAGAAGAAATCAACTACACAGCACAGGAATATGTTCCGTTCCCGGCAACACCGTATGTAAATGCAGACCATATCGAGATGTATTTCAGAAAGTACGGACATATTGAAGGTGCAAAAGGCAAAATCAGAGAATATTTTACATCTCACATTGACACAAAGGCTCAGACCGCATATCTAAAAAGCATATACGAAAACAGCGGTTGTATGTCCGGAGAGTTTGACTTCAACGCAATATCCGCCAAAGGCGCAGTGTTCCGAATATCTGTTGACGGCATAAAATCTGACGAGAAGCACGTTTCGTGGGAAGAATGTGCAAAAACGGTATTTAAGTCAATAAAGAACGACAGATATACAAAGCCGTCGTTTGTAGCCGAAAAGACGGATGCGGAAAATAAGGTAGAGCAGGAGGAACCGGTCAAGTTAAAATCAATTGTAATCGACCTTACTCCACCAAAAGAAAGCAAAGAACCGCATACCGATTACACAGAATACGTCGGCAAAGAATTTGAATATGAAAACAGAAAATACAAGATTGACAGCATAAATGAAGGCACTGTATCAGCACAGGATATGACGATGCTTGAAACATACCGCTATCCTATATTCCGAGTGCTTGATACCGAAACTGTCCTCGGAATAATCAGAGAACAGCAACAGCTGACAGAAAAAGAAAAGACGCTTTCAGATTACACCTTATCATCGGACGATTATTCGGATCTCGGCGGTGAAAAATCACGCTTCAGACATAACGTTGAAGCAATCAAGACGCTTAAAGCCATTGAAAGCGAAAACAGAAACGCTACTCCCGATGAGCAGAAAGTGCTTGCAAAGTATGTCGGTTGGGGCGGTCTTTCATCTGCTTTCAATGAAAGCAATAATGCCTGGGCTGATGAGCATAAGGAAATCTCAGACCTGCTTACTCCCGATGAGTATGCAATGGCAAGAGAAAACACAATGACAGCGTTTTATACTTCCCCCGAAATAATCGGTGCGGTCTATGACGGACTTAAAAGTATCGGTTTTGACGGCGGAAATATACTGGACCCTTCAGCAGGCACAGGTAACTTTTTCGGAGCTATGCCTGTAGAAATGCGAGAAAAGTCAAAGCTGTACGGTGTAGAGCTTGACAGCGTATCTGCAAGAATAGCAAAACAGCTGTATCAGTCGGCAAATATTACCGAAGGAGCATATGAAAAGCGTGTATTGAATGATAATTTCTACGATGCCGCTATTTCAAATGTGCCTTTCGGACAGTTCAAGGTACACGATAAGCGATACGACAGCCTTAATCTGAACATACACGACTATTTCTTTGCAAAATCGCTTGACAAGGTAAGACCGGGCGGAATTATCGCCTTTATCACAACAAGCGGTACGCTTGATAAGTCAAACAGCAAATTCAGAAAGTATATGGCGGAACGTGCCGAGCTTCTCGGTGCAGTCAGACTGCCAAACACAGCATTCAAAGCCGTAGCCGGCACAGAAGTTACATCGGATATTATCTTTCTGCAGAAAAGGGATAAGATACAGTCGGTAAACAGTGAAAACTGCGAATGGCTTGACTTAGGCACAGATGACAACGGCATACCGATGAACAGCTACTTTGTGAATCATCCCGATATGATAATCGGTGAAATGAAACAAGGCATAGAGTACAGTATGTACGGTGACGCAACAGCAACAGCCTGTGTTGCTCCCGAAGGGTACGACATCGTGTCGCACCTGCATAACGCAGTTACAAGAATAGACGGCGAATATCACCCGTATACTCCTCAGCAGGATGAAATCAAGTACGGAGAGCTGAAAAAAGAAACAATTCCGGCTGATGAAAGTGTGGATAACTACACGTATACGCTGTATAACGGTAACGTGTATTACCGTGAAAACAGCATAATGACAAAGGTCGATAAAGGCGCAGACAGAATAGCTGCAATGATTGACCTTAAAACAATTACAAGAAGTCTGCTTCAGCAACAGTTACTCGGCTATGAACAGTCGGATATTGATAATACACGCAAGGAACTGAACGAGCATTATGACGCTTTCGTAAAGAAATACGGCTATGTGAACAGCAAGGCAAACGAAACGGCATTCAGTGCAGACAGCTCATACTATCTGTTACGCTCGCTCGAAAAGTTTGATAAGACAGATAACACATACAACGGTAAGGCTGATATATTTATTAAGAATACCGTAAGACCTGTAAAGACGGTAGTCAGTGTGTCAACAGCCGTTGAAAGTATCGGCGTTTCTCTTTGTGAGAAAGGCTGTATTGACATTCCGTATATGGCAAGCCTTTGCGGACTTTCGGAAGAACAGACGATAAAGGATTGTATAGATGCAGGTGCTATATATAAAGTACCTCCGTTCCCACCTCGCCCGGATAAGACTGATATATACGTTACCGCCGATGAATATCTCAGCGGTAATATCCGTGACAAGCTGGCATTCGCAAGGACTGCCGCACTCACAAACAATGAGTACGAACACAACGTTGAAGCCCTTGAAAAGGTAATGCCGGCACCACTTACAGCGTCTGATATAGATATACGAATCGGTGTAACCTGGCTTGATCCGGAATACTATAATAATTTCATCCGTGATACGTTTGACGCTTACGGAAGCTGGAGAACGAAAATCAAGACATACTATTCTCCGGTAACCGGTGAATTCAACGTATCAAATAAAAGCTCTGAGCCGTCCAATGTCAAAGTTAACAACGAATTCGGCACAAGCCGAATGAACGCATTGCAGATATTCGAACATACGTTAAATCAGCGTACTGTCAAGGTTTATGACAGAGTTGTTGATGTTGACGGCAAAGTGAAATCTGTGCTTAATTCAAAGGAAACCGAAAAGGCACAAGAAAAGCAGGAGCTTATTAAGGAAGCATTTGCAAACTGGATATACAGAGATCCGGAAAGAAGGCAGAATATAGTTGAGAAGTATAACGAGCTGTTCAATTCAACAAGACCTCGAACCTATGACGGCAGTCACCTTGTGCTACACGGAGCAAGCGAAAAGTACAAGCTGTTTGATCATCAGCGTAATGCTCTTGCAAGAACACTGTACGGCGGAAATACGTTACTTGCACACGTTGTCGGAGCTGGCAAGACCTTTGAAATGGTTGCGTCTGCAATGGAAAGCAAATATATCGGCGTATGCCATAAGTCGCTTATTTGCGTACCAAATCACATAGTCGGACAGATAGCAAGCGACTTTATGGAGCTTTATCCCGGTGCGAATATCCTTGTAGCAACCGAAAAGGATTTTGAGATGAAAAACCGCAAGCTGTTATGCTCTAAAATCGCCACAGGCGATTACGATGCGGTTATCATCGGACACTCACAGCTGCTTAAAATTCCGTTATCGTATGAACGTCGAAAACAATATATCAGAGAAGATATACGTCAGATTGAGAATGCTCTGCAGGATATGAACGAACGTTATCTTGACGATGGGCAGAGATACAGTGTAAAACAGCTTGAAAAGACAAAGAAAAACTACGAAGCCCGTCTTGAGAAGCTGACTGATAACGAAGTTGACGATGTAGTCACGTTTGAAGAACTCGGTGTAGATCGAATCTACATCGATGAAGCCCATATGTTCAAAAATCTGTATATGCCGACAAAGATGAGCAATGTTGCCGGAATACAGATGACGGAAGCAAAAAAATCATCAGACCTTTACTACAAGAGTAAATATCTTGATGAGATAACAGGCGGCAAAGGTGTGGTTTTTGCAACAGGCACTCCGGTATCGAACAGTATGACAGAGTTATACACGATGATGAGGTACTTGCAGGCAGGTACACTTCAGCGGCTCGGATTACAGCATTTTGACGCATGGGCGGCAAATTACGCTGATATTACTAATACAATGGAGCTTGCACCGGAAGGAAACGCATACAGAATGCGTACAAGATTTGCAAGATTTCATAATCTCCCGGAGCTGATGACGATATTCAAGGAATGTGCGGATATAAAGACCGCCGATGACCTTGAACTGAACGTTCCGGAAGCTGTGTTTGAAAATATCGCCGCCGAGCCTTCAAATACGCAGAAAGAGCTGATGAAAGGTCTTTCAGAAAGAGCAACAAAAATACACGACAAACTTGTTGATCCAACCGTGGACAATATGCTTAAAGTAACTTCGGACGGCAGAAAGATAGGTCTTGATCAGCGACTTATGAATCCTTTATTGCCAGACGAGGATAATTCAAAAGTAAATCTCTGTGTTGACAAAGTTTATGATATATGGCAGAACACCGCAAAGGACAGACTGACGCAATTGATTTTCTGCGACTTCTCAACTCCGAAGAATGACGGCAGTTTCAATCTTTACGATGATGTCCGTGACAAGCTGATAGCAAAGGGCGTTCCCGAAAACGAAATCGCCTACATACACGATTACAATACCGATGTGAAAAAACAGACGCTTTTTGCAAAGGTACGCAAAGGCGATGTGCGTGTGCTTCTCGGTTCAACTGCAAAATGCGGTGCAGGTACTAATGTGCAGGACAAACTGATAGCATTACATCATCTTGATTGCCCGTGGCGTCCTGCCGACCTTGAACAGCGAGAAGGACGAATAATAAGACAAGGCAATCAGAATGACAAGGTTTATATTTACCGTTACGTCACGAAAGATACGTTTGACGCTTATCTCTATCAGATAATCGAGAACAAGCAGAAAGGTATATCGCAGATTATGACCAGCAAGACACCGGTCAGAAACTGTGAAGATGTTGACGAAGCTGTTCTGAATTACAGTGAGGTCAAGGCACTTTGCACAGGTAATCCGCTTATTAAAGAGCGTATGGAGCTTGATATTGATATATCAAAGCTGAAACGCTTGCAGTCGGCTTATTTATCAGAAAAATACAGCCTTGAGGATAAACTGCTGAAGATATATCCACAGCGTAAAGCCGACGCAGAAAAGTATATTGCTAACACTGCTATTGACGCAGAAAGCTATAAGCAATACAGCGAGGAATTCACGGAAATGACAATAAACGGAGTGACCTTTACCGACAAGAAGGAAGCCGCAAACGCATTGTTACACACAATACGGACCGTCGGCTCCACAGACTTGCCGAAGATAGGTACATATAAAGGTTATGATATGAAAGTGTCGTTCGACGGTGCTTATGGCGTTTATTATGTCACTATGGTAGGAAAAGCACGTTATACCTGGCAGGTCGGACAGGACCCGCTTGGAAACCTTACCCGAATGGAGAACACGCTGAAATCAATTGGCAATGTTCACGAAAAAGCAATACACGACCTTGATGTAATTAACCGTGACATTGCAACTGCGAATGAATTTGTGCATACTCCGTGGGCAAGAGAAAAGGAACTTTCCGAAAAATCCGCAAGGCTCAGAGAGGTTGATAGGCTGATAGCCGAAGCTGAAAAGAACGGTCAGCCAAATAATGAGCAGAGCGTTGACAGCGAGGAAGAACAGGAAATGTAAAACAAAGAGGGTGCGACATCGTGTCGCACCCTTACAATTTTTGAATTGTGGCAACCGGTAAAAAGAGGAGGATAAAATGAAACTGAATATCAGAAAAGAGGCTTTACAAAGAAAAAAAAATAATGAAGTCAATTATAAGCAGTATCGGTTGGATTTTAAATAAAGCACTTGATATATATTTATCAATAATGGGAATCGGAGCTACAATGTGTCTATTCTCACCTGAGTATATGAGAACGCTGTATGAATGTGATTATAGAATCAAACAGGTCATCGGAAGTGTTCTGTCTGTATCATTGGTATTTTCATTAGTGTTATTTATATTGAAGTCGTTTAATTTGATTTACAGATTATAGAATAATGAGCTTACCTAAAAGCCCTGTAATTAGTATCAGCGAAATTATAGCAAAAACAATTTGTGTTTTTGTGTTACATAAATTGCTTATTTGGCTTAATGAAGATTGCTTAATGAGCAAATTAAAATTGTTACAACAGTTATCTACGAATGATGCGATAAGTAATAAAAACAAAATTATACTACCAAGTAACTGGCTAATAGCAACAGTTAACATTTGCAATACGTTCGATATATCAAAATCGGTTGATGATATGTTGCCGTGTAAAAAGTTAATAACTGAATCGAATAAGTTTACTGTATAATCCCATTGAACTCCAATTGGAAACCAATAGAAGAATGACCATAAAGCTAAAAAAAATATCGTTGATATTAAAAAAATATTATCTTTTTTGCATTTTATATATTTAAACTTTGCCACAAATAACGGCGGAAAAAGCGAAAGAATCAGAAAGAATGCAAAAACACGTAACAAAC
>ULQK01037261.1_pt1 | contig 14002 bp, 9 predicted proteins | sample 1954371 | NCBI WGS metagenome assembly ULQK01 (sample SAMEA4835652, study PRJEB28245) | human gut metagenome | biome: gut microbiome; material: fecal sample | place: Denmark | collected 2008 | reverse complement strand
CCGAGCCACAGTTTGAGGGTCAGACCAAGACCAAGCTGGGCAACTCTGAGGTGGCTGGTGCCGTGCAGCAGGCTGTGGGTGAAGCGCTCAACGACTATCTCGAAGAGCACCCCGTCGAGGCCAAGCGCATCTGCGAGAAGGTGGTACTGGCTGCCACCGCACGTATCGCCGCCCGCAAGGCCCGCGAAAGCGTGCAGCGCAAGAACGTGATGAGCGGCGGCGGTCTGCCCGGTAAGTTGGCCGACTGCTCCAACAAGGACCCCAAGGAGTGTGAGATATTCCTCGTCGAGGGTGACTCCGCCGGTGGTTCTGCCAAGCAGGGCCGCGACCGTTTCCGCCAGGCCATCCTGCCGCTGAGAGGTAAAATCCTCAACGTAGAGAAAGTGCAGTGGCACCGTGTCTTTGAGGCTGAGTCGGTAATGAACATCATCCAGAGTATCGGCGTGCGTTTCGGCGTCGAAGGCGAGGACGACCGCGAGGCCAACATCGACAAGCTGCGCTACGACAAGATTATCATCATGACCGATGCCGATGTCGATGGTTCTCACATCGACACCCTCATCATGACGCTCTTCTACCGCTTCATGCCCAAGGTCATCGAAGACGGCCACCTGTATATCGCCACGCCTCCCCTCTACCGTTGCTCGTACAAGGACAAGAGCGAATACTGTTATACCGAACAACAACGCCTACAGTTTATCGAGAAATATGCTGGCGGAAACGATTCCGACAAAGCCCTTCACACCCAGCGTTACAAGGGTCTTGGTGAGATGAACCCCGAGCAGCTGTGGGAAACCACTATGAATCCTGAAAGTCGATTGCTCAAACAAGTGACTATAGAGAATGCCGCCGACGCCGACGAAATTTTCTCTATGCTTATGGGCGATGACGTAGAACCACGCCGTATCTTCATCGAAGAGAACGCTACCTACGCCAATATCGACGCTTAAACAAAATGTCAATTACCTAAAAAAGGCACGCCTCTTATGACAAGAGGTGTGCCTTCTTTTTTGCTGATCACGACGATGGCTATATCGGCCACGAAGATAGTGGTATCGTTGATTTTTCCTCATTTTCACTTGGTAACGCCAATAAAAAGTACTAATTTTGCACCTGATGGCCAAAACTGCAATACAAGAGATGATTATGGTGCTGATGGGCTTGCTCGTCATCGGCATGACGAGCGCCAGCGCCCAGACCGCCAGCCTTGGCCCTGGAGAGATAAGCTGCACCACAGCCAACTCGCTCTCCGACATCTGGTTCCGCCACACCTATATCACGCAGCGCCGCCCCATCAGCGCCACGCTCAGCGTCACCGCCCGTGGCAGATACAGAGTGTATGTCAATGAGTCTAATGTCACCCCGCCCCTCCCGACCGACAACTGTCATCACCCCGTCACCATCGATATCGACGTCAGCGGCTACCTGCGTTCCGACTCCAACACGGTGGCCATCCTCTATCACCCGGTTGATCCCCACGACCACCAGATAGCCGTCTGTTATTATGGAGTGGGGCGCGACGGTCGCCCCTTTGGTCACAACGCCGACGGAGGATGGCTCTGCCGGCCTGTAGATGAAGGTTCGGGCGACGGAATTGACCGCGGCTACACGCAGACGGTATCGACCGCATGCTGGACACCAGTCTCGGCGCCAGGGAGGTTAGAGATAGAAGGAACGAAGGCTGCATCGGAACCACGGAGGGTAGAGATAGAAGAAGCGAAGGCTGCTTCAGCACCACGGAGGGTGGAGATAGACGGACGGACGGCTGACTCGGAAATTCGGACGGCTGCTTCGGAACTTCGGAAGACTGACTCGGCACTGCGAAGGGTATCGACGGAGATGGGGGTGTGGCCCTTGGCTACGCTGCTGCCTGTCCGGGTAAATCGCGTGACGAGAGTCACTGCACCGCGATATTCGGAGCGGACGCCGGAGGGCATCGCCTACGAGTTTGTCACTGGCTTCTACGGCTTTGTGAGGCTCACGCTGCGCGGGGCGAAGAAGGGTGAGACCATTATCATCGGCGGGCGCAAGTATACCTGCAACGGAGAGACCGACGAGCAGATTACCACAGCCTTCGAGCCTACCTACCACCGACGGGTGATTGTCAGCGGAGACAGTGCGTTTGACACCAGCCAAGTGCAGCGCGTCGACGGCGTAAGCCTCATGACGACAACAAGTTACAATGCATATCCATACTAAAGCAATGATAAAATACAAGAACAAGGAAATCTACGAGGTAACCATAGCCTCAACGCTTAGCCAATATAAAGGAAGCCACATAGACAACGACATCGTCTTGTTTGACGATCTGGCCAAGATCCCCTTCCCCGACCGCACGCGCCGCATGCAGTGCATGATGGCTGCACTCTGTCTGAACGGCAGAGCCACCTACCGGCTTGACACCATAGAACACACCGTGGAGCGCAACGACGTCATCATCATTACCAACGGCATGGTGGTCGACAACTGTTCGTTCAGCGAAGATTTCAGCGGCATAGGATTTATCATCTCGCCCAATTTCTTCAGCGACATCGCCAAAGATGTACACGAGATATCATCGCTCTTCCTCTTTGCGCGCAGCAACCCTGTCTCGACGCTGAGCATGAAGGAGGCCGACACTTTCTGCGATTACTACAAGATGCTCAAGAGCAAGATAGACTGCGTGGGGCATCATTTCCGCCGCGATGTGGCCCGCATGACCATCGCCACGATGATATATGACCTGGGCAATACCATCTACCAGATCATGAACAGGGACAACAGGAAAAAGAACCGTGCAGAGACGATTTTTACCGATTTCATCGCACTTATCGAGAAGAACTTCCGCACCGAACGCCGTGTGAGTTGGTACGGCCGACAGCTGTGTATCACCCCAAAATATCTGTCGGAGTGCATCAAGCAGGTAAGCCAGCGCACCCCCAACGAGTGGATAGACAACTATGTGGTTATGGAGCTGCGCGTGCAAATCAAGAACTCGCGCAAGAGCATCAAGCAGATAGCGATGGACATGAACTTCCCCAGCCAAAGCTTTATGGGGAAATACTTCAAGGAGCACGTGGGCATGTCGCCGACCGAATACAGAAGGTCGTAGTCTGTCGGCAGCAAGCCCCGAGGCGACGGGACGACAAGCGTCTGCAGAGCCGTCACGCCCTCGTTTCCTACCATTGCCGAGGCGTCAAATCATGCCTAAAGTCCGAAGCTCGTCGGCCACCTGGCACAGCTCCTGATACCACTCCTTGCCGAAGCGGCGCACAAGCGGACCCTCGAGAAAGCGGTAGAGAGGCAAGTCGAGTTCGCGGCCTTTCTCTACAGCACACTGGCAGATGCGCCAACGATGATAGTTGAGCCCCACCGAACCATCGGGAAACGTCTTTTCGCGAATGGGATAGAGCGCACAGGAGATGGGCTTGACAAAGGGGCAGCGGCCCTGACGATGCGCGCGCTCAAGGGCACAGAGACAGGTGTCGCCCTCATAGCATGTAAACACACAGTCCTTACCTCCGACAATGCTTGTGACCAGGTCGCCGTCGCGGTCGGCATAAGCCACACCCTGGCGGTCTAAGACAGCCTGCGCCGAAGCCGAGAGGTCATTCCATACCACATCGAGCGAAGCCTCCAAATCGCCGATTTCATCGAGGGTTACCGGCGCGCCAGCGTCGCCTTCGATGCAGCATGCGCCCTTGCACACGTCAAGGTCGCAGCAGAACTTTACCGTGAAAATATCGGGCGAAACAAATACGTTTCCTATCTGTAAAATATGCAGTTCATTCATGTTCTTACCAGTTGATGGGGCCCATGCCGTGCCCGGCGAGATATTCATTGCAGCGCGAGAAGTGATGGTTGCCAAACCATCCACCCCGGTTGGCAGAGAGGGGTGAGGGATGCACCGACTCGAGCACCAGATGACGGCTGCGGTCGATGAGCGACGCCTTGGAGCGCGCATAGCCACCCCAGAGGATGAAGACCAGATGGTCGCGACCCTCGCTGAGCCTGCTGATGGCAGCGTCGGTAAACCTCTCCCACCCATGGCGCTGGTGGCTGCCAGCCTGGTGGGCCCTCACGGTGAGCGTGGCGTTGAGCAGCAGCACTCCCTGCTCAGCCCAACGCGTCAGGTTACCGCTCTGGGGCACTCCGATGCCGAGGTCACCCTGTATCTCCTTGAAGATGTTCTGCAGCGACGGCGGCATGGCCACTCCGTCGGGCACCGAGAAGCTGAGACCCATAGCCTGACCCGCCTCGTGATAGGGGTCCTGCCCGATGATGACCACCTTGACGCTGTCGAAAGGACAGAGATTGAAGGCGTTGAAGATAAGTCTGCCGGGAGGATAGCAGGTCGTGGTGGCATACTCGTGCCTTACGAAATCGGTGAGCTGGGAGAAATAAGGCTGGGCAAACTCATTGCCGAGCCGCTCAGCCCAACTGTCGTTGATTTTTACGTTCATGGAAGCGCGCTATATTATATAATAATGTGCAAAATTACTGCAAAAGGATGTAACTATAGCCATTTGCTCCCACTTTTTTTCACTATTTTCCACCCTTCCCGCCACCATCTCCCCGATGGCGGCAATGACGGGGATGGCGCTTTCTATCGTCTTTGTTATCCCAAAAGTCAGAAAAAGCCGCAGCGCGATGCAAAAAAACGCGGTTATGCACAAGGCGTTTGGCAAAATAATCGTATTTTTGCATGTCTATACTTACTTGACAAGAGATAATCACCTAATAGCTACATCGTTTATGATGCACAAGAAGACGTTATGGCTCACCCTCTGCCTGCTATGGCTCTCCGCCCTGGCGGCGATGGGCTCTCCGCGCGCAATCTATGTCACCACCAGCGACCTTAACATGCGTATGCAGCCATCACCCAACGCCTACAAGCGCGGGGTGGCACCGCGTGGCACCGAGCTGCTCGTGGTCGAATGGGGAGACGACTGGTCCAAGGTCATCTTCGAGGGCGACACCGCCTATGCCGCCAGCCGCTATCTGTCGTATGTCAAAGACGAGCCCGTGGCTACCTCCAAGCCCAAGAAGCGGCGCAGCTCGTTCTCGCTGTTCACCCTGATAGGATGGGCCTTCAAGTTGGCGCTCATCCTCTTCGTCCTCTACATCATATCCAAGGTCCTCTTCTACGGGTTTGCCTTCTACTACTTCATCATGCAGTGGATATACCGCATTACGAGCATCCCCTTCCTCATCACCAACTGGCTCCAGCGCTGGCTCTCCAAGCCCTGGCGCGCTCTCTATAAGGAGAACTCGGGCAACGACCGTCGCAACGATGAGTTGGAAGGCTATCTGTTGCTGGCCAAGATACCGCTGTACATACTGCTCACGCCGATAAGACTGGTCAACGCCATCTACTTCAACCTCTTCGCCCACTGCACCTTCGAGATGTTCAACTATGTGCTCGAGGTCTTTGTGCCGAGCAGCGACAAGGAGGGCACCGACGATGCTATAGACTGGGCGCTGTGGCTGCCGTGGCGCATCATCAAGTACCCGATATGGCACATGTCGCTCACCGTCATCGAGAGCCTGTTCTGGACCGTCTTCGACACCTTCGTCCCCGCGCTTACCCTCTACCACGGCACCGACGAGACCGCCACGCTCAACATCGTGATGGCGCCTGGCCGCTGCTGGCACGGCAACCGCATGTCGGGCATCTGGAACGTAGGCGCCGGCAACTTTGCCGGCAACGGCATCTACTTCGCCCCCGTGCGCAGCACCGCCACCCACTATTCGGGCGGCTGCATCATCATGTGCCGCGTGAGCCTGGGCAGCGTGCTCGACCTGGGCCTCGCCCCCTATCGCATATACCGCCAGTGTGGCTATGCCAATGCTTTCGACGTGACCCGCTACGGACTGAAGAACGACTACACCACGGGCGAATGGTGGCGCGGCGACCGCGAATGGTGGGAATACTGCATGTACGACTGGCAGAACCGCTACAACGAGAGCTGGCGCATACGCCCTCTCTATGTGCTCGACCTGGCCGACAACACCATCATGCGCATCCCCGGCGGCATGAGCCATTGGCTCTTCCGCAAGATGGTCATCAAGGATTTGTATACGTGGGCATCCAATTTGTAGCCACATCCTTGGGATATCTCAGAAATTATTCCTAAATTTGCAGACAATCAGAACAAAACATATATTATTAACCCTACAACCATTAACGATTATGGCAATAGAAAAGACATTGGTCCTGCTCAAGCCCTGCACCATGCAGCGCGGTCTGGCAGGCGAGATTATCAGTATTTTTGAGAAGAAAGGCCTGCAGATATGCGGCATGAAGATGATGATGCTCACCGACGAGCTGCTCTCCGAGCACTACAGCCATCTCAGCGAGAAGCCCTTCTTCCAGCGCGTCAAGGACGCCATGATGACAGCCCCCGTGGTGGCCATGTGCCTCAAGGGTGTCGACGCCATCGCCGCCGTGCGCGCACTGGCAGGCCCCACCAACGGCCGCAACGCCGCCCCCGGCACCATCCGCGGTTCCTACTGCATGAGTTTCCAGGAGAATATCGTCCACGCATCCGACTCTGCCGAGACCGCAGCCATCGAGCTCAAGCGTTTCTTCCGCGACGAGGAAATCATAGAGTGGGAGCAGTGCTACCACCCCTTCCTCTACGCCAACGACGAGTTCTAACACCCGCCAACTCATCATCCCCACCACGGGAGCAACCATAGCCCCGAAGGTGGCATCAGGATATAGCCCCACGGCCATGCCCGCTGCTATACCTGAAGCCGTCTTCGGGGCTTTTGCGTGTCTGCGCAGTCGGCCCGAGGGCCGCATCGCCGCTCCAATGACGGCTGAACTACGGGCGGAAACAGCGATTTTGACTTTTTTCTTCATGATTGTCATGCTTTTTTCGGTCTGCCCAAGCCGGGTATGGATTATTATTACTAAATTTGCAGTGACAACGAACCAATAAATAAGTATCTATATGGGTAACAAGCTGTTTATCTGCGCTATCGTGATGATGATAGCCGGCGGCATCTATGCCTCGCGCATCACGGGGCTCAACGCTGCGAAGTACCAACAAGTATCTGCCGTGGACGACGACACCCTCAAGGGCAAACCCGTAATCAAGGCCGACACCACCAAGCATGACAACGACACCGTAGCCAAAAAGAAGAAGGACGAGTATGCCGACATCATCAAGAAGGGTGGCACCGTGAAGGAAGGTCTATTCACCGTGCGCCATATCCAGGACAAGTGGTACTTCGAGATACCCGACACGCTCCTGGGCCGCTACTTCATGTGCGTGACGCGCTATACGGCTGTGCCCCAGAACTTCGGCAAGTATGCCGGCGAAGAGGTCAACGAGGCCACCGTCTATTTTGAGAAGCACGACTACAAGACGATGTACATGCGTGCCTACGTGCTCACCCAGCTGGCCGACTCGACCGACCGTATATCCAAGACTCTCCAGGCATCGACCATCGACCCCATCGTGGCGTCGTTCAAGATAATCGGCAAGAGCCCCAAGGGCCGAAGCATGATAGAGATTACCAATTTCTTCAAGAACGACAACAAGCTCACCACCAGCGTAAGATCATCGCTGGGCATGGTCAAGCTCGGCGGAATGATAAGCAGCCGCTCGTATATCGACACCATGAAGGTGTTTCCCATCAACATCGAGGTGGCCACCGTGCGCACCTATGGTGCCACAGCCAACCGCAACGCGCCAGCCAGTCTGACGGGCTCGGTGACCCTGGGCATGAACACCTCGATGGTGCTGCTGCCCAGCCAGCCTATGCGCAAGCGTCTCTGGGACAAGCGCGTGGGGTACTTTGTCAACAATTTCACCCGTTTCTCTGACACCCAGCACAAGACCCAGCGTGAGTCGTTCATCGCCCGTTACCGTCTGGTGCCGCGCGATGTGAAAGCCTATCGTCAGGGACGGCTGGTAGAACCCGTGAAGCCCATCATATACTACATAGACCCAGCTACGCCCAAGAAGTGGGTGCCCTATCTCATCAAGGGAGTTGAAGACTGGAACGTGGCGTTCGAAGCCGCCGGTTTCAAGAACGCCATCCAGGCCAAGCCATGGCCCAACGACTCCAACATGAGCGTCGACGACGCCCGCTACTGCGTGATACGCTATCTCCCGGCTGAGATAGAAAATGCCTACGGTCCCCACGTGAGCGACCCGCGCAGCGGAGAAATCATCGAGAGCCACATCTGCTGGTATCACAACGTGATGAGCCTGCTCACCAAGTGGTACATGGTGCAGTGCGGACCACTCGACAAGCGCGCACAGACCATGACCTTCGACGACAAGCTCATGGGCGAGCTCATACGCTTCGTCTCCTCCCACGAGGTGGGCCACACCCTGGGTCTGCGCCACAACATGGGCGCCAGCCACGCCACTCCCGTAGAGAAGCTGCGCGACAAGGCGTGGGTAGAGGCCCACGGCCACACCGCATCCATCATGGACTATGCCCGCTTCAACTACGTGGCTCAGCCCGAAGACAAGATTGGACCCAAGGGACTCTTCCCTCGCATCAACGACTATGACAAGTGGGCCATCAAGTGGGGCTACTCCTACCGCCCTGAGTTCAAGGACGAATATGAAGAGAAAGAGGCGATGATGACCGAGACCTCGCGCTTCCTGGCTGGTCATCCCCGCTGCTGGTTTTCGGGTGAGGGCCGCGACGAAGACCCCCGCTCGCAGACCGAAGACTTGGGCGACGACAACATGAAGGCCAACGAGTATGGCGTGAAGAACCTGAAGCGCGTCATCGCGGGTCTGCCCCAGTGGACTCATCAGGACAACGACCAGTATAGTGACCTGGCAGAGGTCTACAAGAGCGTGCGCGACCAGCTGCGCCGATACACAGGCCACGTCATCAAGCACCTGGGCGGCCGATACCTCAACAATATGCCCGGCACCAAGCCCGTAGAGATAGCTCCGGCAGCCATGCCGCTCGAGGCGATAGACTGGGTGGGCCGCAACATCTTCGAGGCTCCGCTGTGGCTGTACCCCGCCACCCTCACCGAAAAGACTGGCATCGACCCGTCGGCCGACATCGCCAACCAACAGAACATCGTGCTCTCGCGCGCCCTCTCTGCCGACATCATCGTCAAGATATACAACGACTCTTACCTCTCGCCATCGGCACTGAAGCTCGACGCCTACCTCTCGGCGCTGAAGGGCGCGGTGTGGAAGCCTCTGGCTGGCGACAACGGCATGAGCGACAAAATCAGACGCAGTCTGGAGCGCAGCTACCTGAACCGCGTCAACTCGCTGCTCAACCCCAAGGACGACAAGCCTGCACAGTCGTCGCTGATGCAGCTGCTCTTTGCCTCGCGCAGTGGCGCCAGCAACAAGGACTCTGATGCGGTGCTCTACCTCGTCCAGCACCTCGACGACATCGCCCAGTTTGTAGACAGCCAGGAGGCTGGCGCCAAGGGCATCGACAAGCTCCACTATCAGGACCTGCAACGCCAGATCAAGCTCATCCGTGAGCGCCGCACTACCGTAAAATAACGCAAGCGCAATGGTACTCAACTATATTTGGATAGGCTTCATCATCATCGCCTTTGTCATCGCCCTGGCCAAGCTCATCTTCCTGGGCGATGTCACGGTATTTCCGGCGCTCATAGACTCGACCTTCGCCTCGTCCAAGACCGCCTTTGAAATCTCACTGGGCCTCACGGGCGTGCTCTCGCTCTGGTTGGGCATCATGAAGATAGGCGAGCGCGGCGGGGTGGTCAACGTGCTGGCCAGGGCGTTGTCTCCGGTGTTCACCCGGCTTTTCCCCGACATTCCCAAGGGTCACCCTGTGACCGGCGCGATATTCATGAACATCGCCGCCAATATGTTGGGACTCGACAATGCCGCCACGCCGCTCGGGCTGAAGGCGATGGAACAGCTGCAGACGCTCAACCCCAACAAGGAGACTGCCACCAACCCCATGATTATGTTCCTGGTGCTCAACACGTCGGGCCTCACGCTCATCCCCATATCCATCATGGTGTATAGGGCGCAGTTGGGAGCCGCCCAGCCCACAGATGTGTTTATCCCCATACTGCTTGCCACCTTCTTCTCGACCGTGGCGGGCATAATCATTACCTCGATATACCAGCGCATCAACCTGCTCAACCGCACCATGCTCCTCACTCTGGGCGGCATGGCTCTGGTGGTGGGTGCCATCATCTGGGGCTTCGGCCAGTTGGACAAGGACCAGATGAACATTGTGAGCACATCGGTGGCCAATATCCTGCTGATGACTATCATTGTGGCATTTGTGCTGGCAGGCATGAAGCACCGCATCAATGTCTATGATGCGTTTGTCGAGGGTGCCAAGGAAGGTTTTACCACCGCCGTGCGCATCATACCCTATCTCGTGGCGATACTCGTGGCCATCGGCCTGTTTCGCGCGTCGGGCGCCATGGACATGCTCATCAACGGCGTGGCAACTCTGGTAAAGGCCCTGGGCGGCAACAGCGACTTTGTGGGCGCGCTGCCTACGGCGCTGATGAAGCCGCTTTCCGGCTCGGGAGCCCGAGGTATGATGGTCGACGCCATGACCACCTACGGCGCCGACTCGTTTGTGGGCAGACTGAGCTGCATCTTCCAGGGCTCGACCGACACCACCTTCTACATCCTCGCCGTCTACTTCGGCAGCGTGGGCATCCGCAATATGCGTCATGCAGTGCCATGCGGACTGCTGGCCGACCTCGCCGGAGTCATCGCCGCCATCGGCATCGCTTATTTATTCTTCTAAAACTCTACAGAAATGGCTAATTTAAGGAGTCTGGTCAAAGATACTGCCATCTATGGCATCAGCAGCATCGCCGGACGTTTCATCAATTATCTCCTGGTACCCATCCAGACGGCAGCCTTTGCCGCGGGCGGTGGCGAGTATGGCGTGGTGACCAACATCTATGCCTACACGGCGCTGCTGATGGTGATACTCACCTACGGCATGGAGACCACCTTCTTCCGGTTTATCAACAAGACCGAGGACGACCCCATGCGGGTCTATTCCACCGTGCTGGTATCGGTGGGAGTATCGTCGCTGCTGTTTGTCATCGCCGTCTTTGCGCTGCTGCCCCAGATAGCGGGATTTATGAAATACCCTGACCACCCCGACTGGGTGGCAGTGATGTTTGTGTGTGTCGCCATCGACGCCTTCAAGTGCATCCCGTTCGCCTACTTGCGCTACCAGAAGCGCGCCATCAAGTTTGCCTGCCTGCAGCTGGTCAACATCATCCTCAACATTATCCTCAACCTCACCTACCTCATCGTGCTGCCGGCTCTGAGGCTCAACCCCTTCGGGCTGTACGACGACAAGTTCACGCTCAATGTGGGCATGGTCTTCTACATCAACCTGGTGTGCACCGCCGTGGTAGTGGTGTGCTTCTGGCATGAGCTTACGGGCTTCCGCTACCGCTTTGACCGCGCACTTTGGGGCAAGATGATGCGCTACGCATGGCCGCTGCTCATCCTGGGCATAGCCGGAATACTCAACCAGACGCTCGACAAGATTATTTTCCCCTACCTCTATACCGGCGCCGACGAGAAGGCGCAGCTGGGCATCTATGGTGCAGCCACCAAGATAGCCATGATTATGGCCATGATTACCCAGGCGTTCCGCTATGCCTACGAGCCGTTTGTTTTCGGCAAAGCCAAAGATCGCGACAGCCGCGACACCTACGCCAAAGCCATGAAGTACTTCGTCATCTTCACCCTGTTGGCGTTTTTGGCTGTGATTGGATATATGGACATTCTGCGTTACGTCATCCGCGACCGCAGTTACTGGCCGGGGCTGCGCGTTGTACCTATCGTGATGGCTGCCGAGATAATGATGGGCATCTACTTCAACCTCTCTTTCTGGTACAAGCTCATCGACAAGACCATCTATGGCGCCTGGTTCTCGGGCGCGGGCTGTCTGGTGCTGGTCGTGGTCAACGTGGTCTTCGTGCCGCGCTACAGCTACATGGCGTGTGCGTGGGGTGGAGTGGCAGGCTACGGCACGGCGATGCTCCTGTCCTACTTTGTGGGTCAGAAGAAATATCCCATCGACTATCCCGTCAAGGAGATGATGGTCTATGTGGCTCTTACCGCCGTGCTCACCGCCGGAATGACTGCTGCCAACAGGCTGCTGCCTATGGGTGCGTCGCTGGCTGTCAACACCCTGCTCATCCTGGTCTTTGTGGCCTATCTCGTGAAGAGAGACTTCCCGCTCAGCGGGCTCCCCGTAATCGGTAAATACTTTAACAAACGATAATATGAGAAAGTTATTTGTCATCTTAGCCGCCTTTGCGGCTACCATCTCGGCCAAGGCCGACGAGGGAATGTGGACGCTCTACAACCTGCCCAACGCGGTGTACGAGCAGATGAAGGGCTACGGATTTGCTCTGCCCTACAGCAGCCTGTATCAGAGCGACGACGCCATCAAGAACTCAGTGGTAAACTTCTCGGGCTACTGCTCTGGAGTAGTGGTTTCGCCCGACGGACTGGTGTTCACCAACCACCACTGCGGATTTGAGGCCATACGCAGCCACTCTACCGTGGAGCACGACTACATGCTCAACGGCTTTTTCGCCAAGACCTATGCCGACGAGCTGCCCAACAAGGGCATGTTTGTGCGCTTCATGGTCGACCAGCGCGACATCACCCCACTGCTCGAGAAGCGGGGCATACGCACCATGACCGCCAAGGAGCAGGCCAAGCTGCTCGACGAGGTCGAGAACGAGATGCTCAAGGAGGTACACGCCAAGGATGCCAACCTGGAGCTTGAGATCAAGCCTTTCTATGAGGGCAACAAGTATTATGCCACTACCTACCAGGAGTTCAGAGACCTGCGTCTCGTCTTTACTATCCCCAAATCGATGGGTAAATTTGGCGGTGAGACCGACAACTGGATGTGGCCACGACAGACGTGCGACTTTTCAGTGTTCCGAATCTATGCCGACCCGAAGACCAACGGCCCTGCTGACTACTCCAAGGACAACGTGCCATACCGTCCCAAGCACTGGGCACCCGTCTCGCTCGACGGCTACAAGGAGGGAGACTTCGCCATGACCGTGGGATACCCCGGCTCTACCGAGCGCTACCTCTCCTCATACGGTATACGTGAGATGCGCGACGCCGACAATGCTCCCCGCGCACAGATACGTGGTGTGAAGCAGGAGGTGATGATTCGCCACATGCGCGCCGACGAAGCCGTGCGCATCAAGTATGACTCCAAGTACGCGCAGAGCTCCAACTACTGGAAGAACTCTCTCGGCATGAACAAGTGCATCGACTCTGTGGGCATTATCCGCCAGAAAGCCGACTTTGAAGACCGCATTGTCGACTACCAGAAGTGGACGGGATACCTCAAAGGCAAGCTCGACATGGACAAGCTCGCCAAGTTCTACGCCCAGCGTTTCGACGCTGCACGCATGCTCACCGTCTGGGGCGAGACCTTCCGCCGCACCACCGAGCTCAACAGCCGCGCCATGCGCATAGCCAGCAACCCCACCGCCGTCAACCCCACCGCTGCCAAGAAGAAGCAGTACTATGTATTCAAGGACAACAGCGCCGAGTGGGATGAAGCGCTCGACCGCGACGTGATGGCTACGCTGATAGACAACTACCGCAAGTATGTGGCTGCCGACAAGCTGCCCGCCTTCTACCAGACTATCGCCGACCGCTTCGGAGGCGACACGCGCAAGTATGTGGACTGGCTGTGGGACAATACCATCCTCATGAAGAGCGGCAAGAAGATTATGCTCAACAGCAAGCAGCTCCTCAAAGACCCCGGATACCAGTATGGCAAGCAGCTCATGGACATCCGCACCGAGATATTGAAGTCGTACCTCCAGAATGCCGACTCCATCGACCTGCAGGAGCAGTATCTCTGCGACGCCAAGGTGCGCATGGAACAGGAACTGCCCCACTACTCCGACGCCAACTTCACCATGCGTCTCAGCTATGGCCAGGTGGGTGGTTACATGCTCGGCGGCAAGCCCTCGGGCTACTACACCGAGGCAGAGAGCATCGTCAAGAAG
>ULQK01096756.1_pt1 | contig 14008 bp, 16 predicted proteins | sample 1954371 | NCBI WGS metagenome assembly ULQK01 (sample SAMEA4835652, study PRJEB28245) | human gut metagenome | biome: gut microbiome; material: fecal sample | place: Denmark | collected 2008 | reverse complement strand
GCCTTCCGATATGTACGAAACGACCGCTGTCGTGTCTTCGGCTTTTTTCGGTCAGTATACGAATTTTGACGAAAATACTTATCTTACTGACGAGGAGTTGGATGCTTTAAAAAAATTTGTACATTCTGCTAGTATTGACTTTGCCGACGATGTTTTAGGCAAAAAATCCGACGACCCCGCAGAAAATGAATTTTTAGATTATTTGCGCAAGAAAAACAAAGAGCAGGGGAAAGACGCTGATTGGCTTTATAAGGAATTGGAGGCTTTTTTCGGCTTTGATGGGTATTTTTATCACAGGAAGTATTTGGAAAACTCCGTTTCTTATGAGCCTACATATTTTTATGGCGAGGATTTATTGGATCTTTTTATGATCAAAGCAGAGGAAGCAAGAAAGTCCAAGCTTATCACAAGCGTATATAGTTCACTAAGCTTTTACCTGTCTACTTTTATTAATTTTAAAATATTAAACAATATATAAAATATTTTACGAGGTGACGTATGAAAGCAAAAAAAATTTCTGTATGTCTGATTGCATTGATATCGGTTTTGGCAATTTTGGTTTACCCACTGTTATCTAATGTAAGGATAAACGATTTTTCCGAGAAAATTGTTTTGGGCTGCGGTTTTGCCGGTGAAGAAAGTCTGACCTTGAAACAAATATCAAAGGCTGTGTCGGAAAATGTCGGCACGACCGTCTCGTTAGAATTTAAAGAAAGCTTCGGGGAAACGAAATTGTTTGCGGAGTTGATGGAACAGAGGAGTTCTGTGCCTGAAGGCATGGAGGACGCTTTCATATTGAATTTGAGGAATCAAAGGGAGAATTTTTATAAAACGCAGTTAAAAAATTTTATTGACGAATCAGGCATGAGCGAAATGCTTTTTGAAAAGCTGTACTTGACAAACAGCGTCAAGCTGCGCACCGAAGACATGAACGAGGGCGAAATAGCCGGTATAATAAATAAATTGCTCCGCTATGACAAAGTTTCGACTGTTTCTGTCGAAAATCATATTTTTGAACAATCGTTAAGTACGGAGTCGGAAATCTTGCCTATGAGCAGCTTTGGCAGCTGGGAGGATGAGACGCTAGGTTCAATGAATGCCGGATTTGTGGCTGAAAATGACTTTGCGTATAAGGGACATGGCGTAAACGTAGGGATTATCGAGCCGTCTGCAATCGATCCGAATGCTTTCGACGGAAGAAATGATTTGCCCGACATAACCATAAATTCCGATTGGCAGCAGGGTGACGAAATGAGCGAGCACTCCAGACGAGTGACAAGAATTATCGGAAACATGGCTCCGAAAATTTCATTATATACAAGAAAATTGGGGGATAATAATATTTGAAGAAATAATTTATAAAAGTCAGCTGTTGTCGGGCAACCCTTTGGTGCAGGTGTATTATATTTCGGGAGGCGAAGATGGGATAATTGACGTCGGCTCGGCTGCGTACGTTTGGCTGATGTAGGCTGTTGAGCAAACGCAGAGATTTTACGGAAAAAAGGTTGAAAACGCTTGACTGAATTCGCTTCCGTGATAAAGTATATCAAAAGGGTATTTTATGCCGACGCAAGAGGCAAACTATACGGAGGCTGAAATGCCGAAAGTCAAAACGGAGGTCAGAAAAATGGTTAAGGAAATTTTGAGCGGACAGTTCGAGCGGGAGGTGCTGGGCGCTGCCAAGCCCGTGGTTGCGGATTTTTGGGCGCCCTGGTGCGGTTACTGCCGCAGAATGGCTCCCATGTTCGACAGATTGGAGCAGCAGTACGGCGACAGGATAGATTTCGTAAAAATCAATGTGGACGAGCACGGCGACGTGGCGCAGAGGTACAATGTCGACACCATTCCGCGTCTCGTGCTGTTTGTAGGCGGAGAGGAAAGGTCTCAGGCGTCCAACCCTGCTTCTCAGGCGGAAGCCGAGGATTGGTTGAAAGCCAACGGCGTGCTTTAAATGTCGGTGAAAAATGGACAACAAAACTTATGACGTAATTATCGCAGGCGGAGGTCCCGCGGGATACACCGCGGCAATGTACGCGGCGCGCAGCGGCTACACCGTCGCCGTTGTCGAGCAGATGTCCGCGGGCGGACAGATGGCGACTACCGAAACGGTAGAAAACTATCCGGGCTTTGACGACGGTATAGACGGCTTCGAATTGGGCGAGAGAATGCAGCGCGGGGCGGAAAGGTTCGGCGCGGTTACCGTTTACGCCGAGATAAAGTCGTTAAACCTCAAAGCGTCTCCCAAAACAGTCGAAACGACGGCGGGGGAGCTGAACGCGAAAGCGGTGGTGATTGCTACGGGGGCAAAGCCCAGACTGTTGGGCGTCGAAGGAAGATGAGTAAACATAGGGGAAACAATCAAACAGCAAGTTCGTAAATATATTGCTATAAAAACAACATAATATAATGCTTTAAGTAAAAGAGATTGCAATTAAAAAGACAGGCAGTCTCTTTTTGCTTTGAAAATATCGTAAGCGTTTATATGAGGTCCGTATATTGCGGTTTAAGCATAGAAAAGGCAGAATAAAATGGTTAAATTGGTCTAAAAACATTACTTTTTAGTTGTTTACAAAATTTTTTTGTTTTATCGGATATAAATTAGACCATTTTAGACAAAATGTATTGACATTATGTTTTTAATATAGTATAATAACGTCAAACGGATAAGAAGGTGCCCAAAATGACAACGAAATTATTTGAAAGACTCGTTACGAAATTTTCTATTAAAGTTACGGATTTAATTAAATATCTCGAAATATCCAAGGCGACGATTTACAATTATCGGAATCTTGAAAACTTTTCGGATATCCCTAAAGATAAGCAATATAAAATCTTCTATCTTTTCGGGAAGGAAAGCGAAGATGAATTGGAATTGGTTCTCGATGAGTCCGATCCCGATATTCTCGCTCAATACGTTAACAGAATTTCGAGTATTCTGAAAGACAGTATTCAGGATAAAAAGCAATCACTTTCTTCTGTGGAAAATCTGACAAACGAACTTGAAAGATTACAAAGCGAAAACGATGCGTTAAAACAGCAACTAAGTGCGGGACAAGCATTAAACGGACTCGATCCGTTTACGAAAAGCGTTATACTCGATAAAGTCGGCGGTATTACAAACGGTATGTCGCCTGCGGAAATAAAAGAATTTTTGGATTACTTGGATATTTTTGAAAAGTATAGAAAATTTGGAGGTGAACACTAATGGGGATTGTTGCCATGCCGAAAGGTGCTATTTATGCTCACAAAGAGAGCGCTCCTCTTAAAGAGATTGATACACGTGGAGAGTCTATGAATAATTGGGAAAATATAAAAGTTATAAATCGTGAAGGTTACTCGGCTTTTTATTCGGAGGAATTTGGTTTAGCGACAAGCGTAGGTTTGCATAGCTTTCCCATTGACAAGGATGGAAATAGATTACATGACGTGTACGCAAACTACAACCCTAATACACGGAAAATAAGCGAAGATTTATATAGAGTTTATGAGTATTCTATTGAAACGCTATTCGACTTAAAGTTTTATAGATACAAACCCGAGGCACCGCGAAACTATTATTACGGCGGAATGCCAAATCTTATAAGATTAGATAGTGCCGAAGAAATATCTGACATCAGGTATGAAGTAGTGGTTGATTATCAAACGGTTTATGTAGATGTAGACGGTCGTTCTTCTACGAAAAGCAAAGAAAAAACGATCATTATATCTAAAAAAGAAGAAATACAAGATATAACCGTATGGGCAACCAAAGACAAGGTAACGGCTTATTCGATGCCCGTTTTAATGGATTTGCAAGAAGGACAAAAATATTACTACATCGAGCAGGGCGTTTGTGAGGTTATTAAAGTTTATAACTACCCTGATAAGCAGTCCGATATGATATGCAAAGTGGTTTTTGCTAACGGCGCAGAAAAAGACATTGCTATCGGAGATAAACGATTTGTCTATATTCCGTTAAATTACAAAAGCGAGTTATTGCAGTTCAATAAGAGTTTGAATGAGTTGGCTTTGCAACCCGTTATACAAAGAAATCAGGAACGCAACTTAATCAACGTTATGTGGCAGCCTGTCGAGGAGGCAGCAAGATATGTGGTTAAGTTATATAGATATGTAAATACCGAAAATCGGAAAAAGGTTTATTTCTTAAAAGATTATGAGGTTGATAGAAACGAACATTTTTTAAGCGTCAACGATTTAATAATAAACGGACATATTATAGTCGTTGTGGCTGAAAACAGGTCGGGCGAGATTGTAGCTCAGTCGAGAGGTATTGACGTTGCAATAGGCGAACCGAAGTGGTTTTGAGGAGTTGATTATATGAAACGTGGCGCAATATATTTAACGAAAATAAAATAATAAGCAAAACAGATAAGGCGTCAGGACAAGTTTAAATTAAAGGAGAAAATGATATGGCAATAGTACATCCACCTATGCTGGCAACGGCAAGTCAAATGGCAGAATTGCTTGCTGAGATTAAAAAATTAACATCTTCGGATGGGCAAGCAATGAATGAACTTAACGTTCAAATTAATAGTTAATACTTTACCAACAGGTTCGGACAAGGAAATAATGGTGAAGTGTTAAAAGTATTTGTCGAAAGAGACGACACAACTTTCAATGTATATTGGCAACAAATAGATGAAGCTGCCGAATACTCTATCGAAGTATATAAATACGTATCAATGAATTGGTACAAATTAACTGAAATTTGCGTTGGCAGAAACGAGGGGTATGCTGTAATAACAAATCTTGTTGGACAAGGTTATGTTTTCCGAGTTATTGCAAGAAATAGATCCGGCGAGGAATTAGCTAAATCGGCAGGAATAACTATCGGTTCAAAGTCAGCCAAATAAGGAGAATATAAATATGAGATATTACGAAGAAGAATTAGAGGTATTGATAAAAGCGGGCGCAAAAGTTGTTGAAGTCGCTTCTTTTGAGTGGGAGCGTGTACACGGTTTTGCCAACTGCGTCGCAGAAGATTTAGACGTTGATTGGTATTCGTGGAGCAGTGTTTCCGGCTTAAAGGTTTGGACGGGTAATGGATTTAAGGTGATTAACTCTGATTGTATTACTTTGCCCCAAGTGTTAGATTATTACATCAAAGCAGAAAACGATATGCTTCTCGTTTTAGAAGATTTTCACCCTTACAGCGAAGCTTCTAATCCCGTAAACATTAGATATTTGCGTGAAATGATGCGCCCGCAGAATTATGAAGGAAACTATAAAAAGGCAATCATTTTGAGTTCTCCGAGCAAGTTTGTTCCCGAAGAACTTTCAAAGGAACTTCCTGTTATAGAGGTTGATTTGCCTGACCGTGACACGATTGCAATTATAGCCGATAGCGTAGTTAAGCAGTATGATGAATATTGCGTTGAAAGCGAAATTACTTCAAAACTTTTGGAATCGGCACTCGGTCTTACCGTAATGGAAGCACGTCTTGCTTTTGCAAAAGCCATCATTCAGAACCGTAAACTTACCGAAGAAGAAATTCCGCTTATTATCAGCGAAAAAGAACAAATAATCAAGAAGAGCGGCTTGCTTGAATATTTTCATCCGAAGGAATATCTGACAAGCGTTGGCGGTCTTGAAAATCTTAAAGAGTGGATACATAAACGTGGAAATGCTTATAGCGACTCGGCAAAAGATTTTGGTCTGAATACCCCGCGTGGCGTTCTTTTGCTCGGTGTTCCCGGTTGCGGTAAATCTCTTACTGCGAAAGCGATTGCAAACGAATGGAAATTCCCGCTTCTTCGATTTGATTTGGGCAAAGTTTTTGGTGGTATTGTAGGCGAATCGGAGAGAAATATTCGTTATGCTCTCGACGTTGCAAAAACCATTTCTCCTTGTGTTCTGTGGATTGATGAAATCGAAAAAGGGTTAAGCGGCTCGCAAAGTAGCGGTAGAACCGATGGCGGTACGAGCGCGCGTGTATTTGGTACATTCCTTACTTGGATGCAAGAAAAGAAAGAACCCGTATTCGTAGTTGCAACGGCAAACGATATTAGTTCGCTTCCGCCCGAACTCCTTCGTAAAGGAAGGTTTGATGAGATATTCTTTGTTGACCTGCCTTCTGCAAATGAAAGAGAAAACATTTTCAATATTCACCTTAAAAATAAAGGTCGTGACGCAAAGATTCTCGGTCTTGATATGCAAAAACTTGTAAGAGCAAGCGAAGGTTTCTCCGGCGCAGAAATCGAAGAGGTTGTAAACGAAGCTTTGTTTAATGCTTATGCAAACGGTCAAAAGGATTTGGAAATGAAGAATCTTCTTGATTGTATTGATGCAACAAGTCCGCTTTCAAGAACTATGGCGGAAACCATCGCAAATCTTCGTAAATGGGCAGAACAAAGAGCAAGACTTGCAAGCAGTGAAAAACCCGAAGAAGTTAAAGAACTTGGCGAAGAAGTACCAAGACTTCAACAAGAATATTCTAATCCTTTCATAAGTAAGAAGAGTAAGTAATGATAAGGAATAAACTTGTTACAATTACAAAAGAAAATCAATTTGATATGGGGTGGACTATATTCACTCCATATCAGTTGCCTGGCTATAAAAACCCAAGATACAAGTCGCTTCTTATATCGGATATAGTTCGCTCTATAACGCGTAGCGATAAAGTTTGTATTGCTTTGAGTGAAGAATGTTTGGCAAGCGCTATCATAAAAGAGCTTGAATGGGTTAGTAAATACGCAGCGATTGAATTGATTTCTAAGACGGAAAAAATAGCGGAAAGATATAGCTCCGTTTCTTTTTCCAGCATTAAAATCAATCCAGATATAAACTTTAACTATTTGAGCATTAAAGGCGCGCTTCCTTTATCGGTTATGATAGACAACGGTTATACCGAAACAAGCAATCTATTAAAAGAAATATACTTTGATGAAAACCGTGCTGCTAATAACTTCTCTTTTCTTTCCGATTTGGAAACGGTAATGTTTGTCGGGGATTGTTTCGATAACGAGTATGAAGACCTTTATAATGACTGTTTGACTAAAGGTAAAACAACGTGTCGAATTATTGATAAAAAGAGATATAGCAAAGATACGTTTGACAGATTTAACGGAACTAAAACTTTACTACTGTTATCAGACTTTGCGAGAGATGGCATTATAGGCTTCACTCGTGATGGAGAAATAAAGAAAATCTTCAAAGCGGCAGACGGCTTATTTTTGCTTTCGTCAATCGAAAGAGTTGATGAAAATGTAGGTGAGCTTTATGTCTGCGTTTGGCAAGGAAAAGAAAGATCTTTGCAGGAAATTGAAAGCAGAAAATCCATCTATGCTTGGCGGGATAAGGAAATACGTCCTTTTGCGATAAAGGATAAGATAGTGATAGAACGCACCGTAGATATTCTTTTGATGCCTGACTTTATATCAGAAACTTTCGATAAGAGTGAAACGGACGAACACAATAAATACAGCGCAATAGCAAAAAATGTCGAATATCAATTTACTCTTGTTCCGCCATTAAAAGATGATACGTATAAACCGTCTTGTATATATGAGCCGATATTGGCATTAAACAAGGAAATTAAAACAATTTGTAAGATTGATTTTGTAAATGCTATTGACGAAATCAGAAAGTTCTCTGAACAAGATGGTTTGAGTTTTGTTTTTACAGAAATAAACGATTGGTATAAATGGCTTGTCAAAGCAGTAAGTGAATATAACTACAAAGGATACTATTTCAATAACTCACAATTCCTTGACTTAATGAAAGACACACAATTAAGACTTTTGTCTTATTGTGAGCAAATGTTTTCTGAAATCAATACTGAAAACTCCGATACTAAATTCGACAAGTTTGACGATGAAATCGCAGGATATCAAAGTCAGGTAGCTGAAAAGAGAGCCTTGATTGAAAAGGGGATAGACGTTCTCAAAAACACAAGTCGCGTAAAGACTCTGGAAAAGAAGATCGGCGATTTACTTGGTCTTAAAAAGCGATTTGAAGGAACGTCTTCTAACCGTGACAGTAAGGAATTGCGAGGATTTTTACAAAAATGTAATGATGTAATTGCAGGATGTTACAAGGCGATTACAAACGAAGAATCTATCGGTCAGGTGCTTGAAAAAACTGAAACGACAAAGATGATGATGCTTAATGCATTCGTTGTTAAGTATCTGTATGGATTCAATGAGTTTATGGGAAAACTTGTGCCGCTAATTAAACAATTATTAGCAATAGAAATTCCCGAAGATTATCAAGTCTTTGAAAAAGAAGGTCAAAGATATATCGTTATAAATGAAATAAAAGAATACGGGGATACAAAAGCGATACGAGAAAAGTTTAATCTTTTGTGTTTAACAAGGAGATAATATGAGTTGCGTCAGAACTGTAAAGACCTTTGAAGTCGTAGAGATAAAACTCGATGAAATCAAAGTAAACGATTTGGTTGAATTAGAAGAAACGCTCTGCAACGTGATGGTTCAGAAACTTGAAAAACTTAATATTCTTATCAAAGAAACAAACACATATAGCCATAACGGTTGTTTGCTTGTAAATGACCGTTATAAAATTTGTGCGGATTTGGAAGAAGTCGCGCGTGCTTTTGGCTTTGAAATTAAAAAGATAAATTGTTCTCTACGTGGCGACAACTATATTGTTTCTGATGCTTTTGTGGCTTTGCTTAAAGAGATCGGAGTTAGTTATTCTTTCGGAGAAAGTATTGCTAATCAAACGGCAACGGAAGATATAAAAGCAATCATTGAAAACAATGCAATTCCTGAAACTATCAGAGGAAATCTTCTTGAAATCGTAAAAAACATTCGTCAAAACGGTAGCTATACGATGACGAAAAAACGTGAAGTCGTTACTGAGTATTATGACGACCAATTCAGAGGAGAAACCAAAGGCGCTTGGGATTCTAACGAAGGTACGGTTCAAACACAATTAAAGGCTTTTGCCGAGCGTAGCAAGCAAACTGTAAGTAAAGCAAATGCCGATATGATGAATGGAACGACTAAACTGATTTATTCTCGTGCAAGACAGATGGGGTATACCGTAGAAAAAGTGAAAAAGGGCAAAGACGTTCAATTAGTGTTAGTGAGGTTGCAGTAATGGCAGAAAAGAAAATTGTGGTTGATATAAAAGAAAACGGAGAGATCAGCGCCGAAACTTTTGGATTTCAAGGAACAAGCTGTATGGCAGAACTCGATAAGCTTTTAAAAGGGTTGGCAATGGTAACTGTTACCGAGAGGAAGCCGGAATTTTTCGACGAGACTCGTGTTATGGATAACACAATTACGGCAAAAAGGAAATGATAAACGTACATTGCTATGAGGTTGTAGAAAACGAACACCTATACGGTCCGGGAAAACGGTTGCTCTTGTTTACACAAGGGTGTTCGTTGCGATGCAATGGATGTACTAATCAACATCTTTGGGAATTTGGTAAAGGTATAGACGTCACCACAGATGAAATACTCAGTCAATGTAATGACCTGGATGGAATTACTTTGCACGGCGGCGAACCGTTAGACCAGGCAAATGCTTTAATTGAACTTATAAGAAAATTGAAACGGCAAGGAAAGACGGTTGTTCTTTTCACGGGGTATATCTTCAAAGAACTTAATAAAGTTCAAAAAGAAGCGTGGTTATCTTCGGATATTGTCATTTCGGGTAGATACGAAAAGAGAAAACGAAATATATACTTGCAGTTTCGCGGTTCAACAAATCAAAAAGTTTTTACACACAAGGGAAAGTATAAGGATTATAAGATTAAGGACGGACAAACGGTTGCGATATTGTCTTTTAACGAGCAAGGAGAAATGCAATCTCGTGGGTTCAGAACGGACGAGTTGGAGCAACTGTTAAATGAGATTTCAAAGGATAACAAATGAAGTATTTGGTTTTTGACATAGAGTGTTGCGATGGGCAGCATATTTGTGAGTTCGGATATGTGCTTATCGATGAGAACTTTAACATTTTAGAAAGAGATTGCATTACGATAAATCCGGAACATAAATTTAAACTAACAGGCAGAGAACACGAAAGCGACATTACTCTTGCTTTTCCGGAGGAAATATATTTTAATAGTCCGACGTTTGATTACTATTATGACAGGATAAGAAGTCTATTGACTTTGAAAAATTGTCAAATTATCGGGTTTTCTTTGACAAACGACGCGGGATTTTTGGCAACCGCTTACGAGATATACAATAAAGAGCCGATTCCGTTTACTTATATCGATTTTCAAAAACTATATCAAGGCTACGTTAAGTCAAAAAATCGTGTTTCGGTTGAAAGCATAGTAAAGGAATTAGAAATTACCGACGTACAACTACATAAAAGCGATGATGATTCGTGGGCTATAGTAAGAGCATTACAGGTGATTTCCAAAAAAGAATGTCTATCTCTTCCCGAAACAATTTCTATGCTCAAAAAACGGAATAATAATTATCAAGCCGAAAAAGCCAAAGAGCATAATCTTTCGTTGTTGGAAAAGGTCAACAGCGGAAATGAAAAAGCCCAGCGTGAATTCTTGAAAAATTTTATTAAAAAAAAGAAGCTTGCGGAAAACCCAAAGGATGATGTGTTTTTCGGGAAAAGCGTTTGTATCAGTTATGTTTTTCAGCACGAATGTTTTAATGAGTTTTTGGCTTTGATTGACCGGATTTATTTTTATGGGGCAACTTATACGGGAAAAGCAAGCGACTGTGATATTTTTATCGACTACGGTAACGATGATAAAAAAGAGATTCGTTATAGCAGTGCAAAACAGGCAACCGCAGATGGGCATCCTATTCTTTTTATGTCGCTCGAGGAAGCGTTGACTGCGTTGAAATTGAATAAGGCCGATTTGTCGAAAACAGATTATATAAATCAAAATACCGGTTGTAGAAGAAAAGGGCGTTCGTATATTGACAAAACGAATATTCAGACTACAATAGGAGATATAATCAAAGCCAAAGGGATTAAGCTTTGAAGCGGAGAAGGACGAATGGAAAAGGCGGTAATTTACCAAAAAATGCGCGAACTTGAAGTTAAAATACATTATCATTTTAACGATATCGCGTGGCTTTCAAAGGCAATGAGGTCGGAAAAAATAGAAGTTTCCGGAGAAGGAAAGAATCATAGCGAATACACTAACGACGGGCTTGCAACAATCGGCGATACTGTGTTGAAATCCGTTATTGCCGATTATCTCTATCGGAAAGGCATAACTACAAAAGGTGAAATTACGCAGATAAAAAGCAAACTTGAAAACAATGAAGTTATGCATAATATTATGCTGAAATGCGGTTTGATCGGTTACGCATACAACGCAAAACACTTCCAATCGGATTCGGGTGTTCCTGATCACGAAAAAGTAGTAAATAAAGGACACGATCCTTATATCGAAGCGATTGTCGGCGCGGTGTTTTACGATTCAAATTACGACACGACAAAGCGTTGGATATTAAAATGGCTTTTGCCGCTTCTGATTAGTGAATCGGAATGGGGCATTAATTAAAATTAACAATTAAAAAACATATATAATTGTTTATGGTCGATGGCAAACAGTCATCGGCTTTTTTATGCCTTTTTTTGAGGAGGTATAAGATTTTCAATACAGATAAAGAAAACATATAAAAATTTTTGTGAAATACCCCAACAAACGGCTCGTAACTTTCCAATTATAGTGAGGGGTAAAAACTTTTACGAAAATACCCCCGCAAAACGTCTTACTAATGTCCATATATGATAGAGAGATAATTTGTCTTTCGTGGACTCGTAAGAACAAAAACGGAGAAAAAAATAAAATGAAGGAGGCAGAAAAATGAAGTCGGATACAAGTTGAAAATGGTTTTTTAAGAGTGTTTTTCAGTGCATAACGTAGAGAAAACTTTGGAAGCAAATGCGAAGCGAAACAGAAGGCTTATGAGCAAAGTGTAGCCCACTATACTTTCAAATGAAAGTAGTGGGCTCTGCGAGGCTGTGAACCCACTAATAAAACAGTCGGCAGAGGAAATTCTACACACTTTGCTCAATGAGAATAAAAACAAATTTCAGGAGGAAAATCATCATTTCATATTTAGTGTGCCATATGGAGAAATACCATAAACAAGACATCGCGCCTATCGAAAAGGAAAACGAACGGGACGAGAATTACGAAGCGTCAAATCCACAGATAGACAGCGAGCGAACAAGAAACAATTACCGCTTTACGCCGTATTTCGGGAAGACTTACACGGAGTTCATAAACGGCAGAATTAAAGAGTTAGGCTTATCCCCGCGTAAAGACGCGGTAGTTATGAACTCTTTCGTGTTAGGTTCGGACAAACAATTTTTCGACGGATTAGCCAAAGTCGAACAGTATAACTTTTTCTCGGACTGCTACAAATTCTTTGCAGCGCGTTACGGTGAAGAAAACGTTATCGCGGCGGTGGTACATAACGACGAAACAACGCCGCATATGCACTTAAACCTAATGCCCGTAACGAAAGACGGCCGACTTTGTAGTAAACAACTTTTCGATAAACCGCAACTGCAACAATTGCAAACGGATTTTTACGAATCCGTCGGAAAACGTTGGGGCTTACAGCGCGGAAAAGAAGGCAGCCAAAAGAAACATCTTTCCACCGCCGAATTTAAGGCGAAAAAGATAATCGAGCAAGCCGAAGCCATACGGGAAGAAAGTCAGGTTTACGCGGACGCTTTAACCGAGGCAAAAAGCAGAAATATTCCACGGAAACGCGGAAAGTTACAAGAACAAGTAATTGCTTTAACGGCAGACAACAACGACCTTTCAAAGCGACTTACAAAGGCTATGGACGAAACGCTCGAATATGCCCTAAAAGCAGAAATTTTGCAAAAGGAAAAGGATTATAATTCCCATTACACAAACGTAGGAAAAGAACTTGCAAGGACGAACCCGACGGAATATCGACGTATCGTCCACGGCAAGCCAAAAACAATAGGAAGTTTTTTCGATTCCGTTCTTTCTCTATTTACGCCCGACGTCGTTCGGCAAGTCCCGCGATTGCAACAAATAGAAGCGGAAATCGAAGAAGAACGCAAAAAGCAAGAAAAACAAGGCAAAAACAATAATCATAAGTAAAATTTAAGGCGGATTTTACTCTCTGTTCACATAAAAAGCTTGACTCTGAGCGCGGAAAACAGTAAAATATAATCGTCGTATAGATACGATGATATATTTACGGAGGGTTCAGGGATGAAACCGAGAAGCGAAAGAGATAAAAGATACGAAGAAAAGCATAAAAACGAGAGAAAAGCCAAAAACGTGGTATGGGGAACGAGTATACCGAGAGAAACGGTGGAAGAAATAGACGCATTTTTGAAAAAACACGGGTATACGAAAGTTAAACTCATAGAAGAAGGATATAAGTCGCTGTTGGAGCAGGCGGGAGAGATAAATACCGACCTTGCGAAGATAACGGACGGCTTAAAGGAAGAGAAAAACAACAATAAAACGTAACAAAAACTAAAATATCGAACAGGAGGATTTTTGTGTTTATGGAGAGAGAACATAGTATCCATCCGGAGAGAGAACATAGTATCCGCACAATAAAGTTAAGGAGAATTGCAAAATAGAGAGTTAAATAATGTAACGGATAAAAACAAGGTAAGGGCAAGGAAAAACGAAACGCTGTATATCGTAAGCACAGAATCGATGCAAGGCGCACGAGAAACTGTTTACGAGATATTAGAGCGTTTGGTAATAAAAAAATTTACAAGCCTGACGGAAGAACGGCTTGGGGATGGTAAGTTACGGACTTGCTGTTTGGAATCTGACGGAGGTAAACAGATATGTTAGAATTACAAACGGCAATTAAAAATAAAAGAACAAAAAACGGAGGAGGTGACGGAATAACCGCGCTTTATTGCAGGCTCAGCGTAGACGATAACGGTACCGAGGGCGAAAGCAACAGTATCAAAAACCAAAGAGATATTCTCGGGCGGTATGCGAAACAACATGGGTATCGTAATATTGGATATTATATCGACGACGGTTACAGCGGAACGAATTTTGTTGAGGTAAGATAACGTAACCTTTTTTGCAG